>Ga0255363_100027_pt1 | contig 79201 bp, 92 predicted proteins | sample GFST100metaG_FD_186007 | JGI IMG/M metagenome (GOLD analysis project Ga0255363, IMG submission 186007) | Peat soil microbial communities from Stordalen Mire, Sweden - G.F.S.T100 | ecosystem: Environmental > Terrestrial > Soil > Wetlands > Peat | place: Sweden: Norrbotten County, Stordalen Mire... | reverse complement strand
CGAATCTCAGAGTGACAGCCGTCGTCGCCCATCGCACCAGCCGCCAGACCCCAGCAAACCACCACCACGACCAACAAAAACAGAAATCCCAGCAGCACCCTTGACAACAACGTCCATCTCAGAGGCTTGATGTGGGTTTGCCTTCTGTCGTGGGCGGACCGAGGGCCTGGTTGGCCGCGACCGTGAGTTGGTGTGCCAGACGGCGACGACGCGGCGGCTGCGTTCTGTGACGGCGGCGCTCCGGCGTTCTGTGACGACGGCGCTCCGGCGTTCTGTGACGACGGCGCTCCGGCGTTCTGTGACGACGGCACGGCGGCAACGACGGCACGGCGGCGATGTTCTGTGACGTCGCGTCACATCCGCGACACGTTCTGCTGACCAACGGCACGACTACGCCGACTCGCGACAGGTTAACCATGTATGCCAATGAAAACCTGTCGCGAGTCACCGACACCACAGCCAAAGCCCCCGCCCCCGCGACATCTCAGCACACAGGCGACACATAGACGCCACACCACGCCGACTTGTGTGACATTCCCAGGCCCCGGCAGCCCGCGGGCTTCATCAACCCGCAACTCCGGCCGGCCCTACCGACCGCCAGCCCCATAAGACAACGGGGATCCAGGGGCACTCCCGGCGCGGTCCCGCACGCCGCGCGCACCAGCTGACATCTATAGGGCCATCCTCTGGCTACCCAGGCTGGGAGGACGCTGCTACCTGCAGGTACTCGAAGACCGAGCCATCAGGGTGTCGCGCGATCAGCCGGGCACCGTTGGGTGCGGGAGCCGGCCCTTCGACCAATTGGCCACCGGCCTGCTCGACCAGTGCGGCAACCTCCGCGACGTCGTCGACGATGACCGAGGCGACTCGATCTCGATAGGGCGCGAGCGCCGCTTCGCTGCCGGCCAGGAGCAGAAACGGCCCTACCCAGGCCAGCTCGATATTGCGAAAGGCGAACCGCCGCACCTCCGACCCGTCGGCAAGGCGCTCGTACAGCGGCAGCGCTGCGTCAAGAGAATCAACGAATACCCGAGCGAGAACCTGCTTGATCTGCGCCATTTAGGGAGAGTATGGCCGTACCGTCAGCCCATCGGCAGTCAGCGAGACCGCGCGGGAAGCACTTGAGCGGTACGCGAAGTAGTTCTGCTGCGCAGGCCGGCGAGCAGGAGGGAGACCAGGCGGCGGGTCTGGTCCGGATCGCTTGTCGCGAGCGAGATGCCGTGAAGCGCGACGAGCACGTCGCCTGGATCGACCTCGACACGGCCGTCCCGCGCCTCCGCGACCGCAGTTAGCAACCGCTCAGCGGCGGCTCGGGTCAGCGAGCGCAGGTCGATGAACGGGTTCTCGCCGTCGGCCATCACGGTCCGGAAGACGCTTGCCATGCTGCCCTGCTTGGCCTGCAGGAAAGCCAGGAACTCATCAACCCAGAGGCTCAGCGCCTCCTGCGCGGGATGCTCCTTAAGCAGCTCGTCGGCGCGCTCCGCGACGCGGGCGATCTCGGCACGATGCACGGCGATGTAGAGCACCTCCCGAGTCGGGAAGTGGCGATAAAGCGTCCCGATCCCCACTCCCGCGTGACGGGCGATGTCCTCGAGTGACGCGTCCGCGCCGTGGTCCGCGAAGGCCTCGACGGCGGCGGCCACGATCCGCTCTCGATTGCGCTGCGCGTCGGCGCGCATCGGCTTATCCGTCATCGCATGAAGGTCTCGGACACATGTTGTCGATTAACTGGAGGTGCCTCCGCTATTTTGTGGAGGAGCCTCCGCTTGCTTCTACTCTAACTGCAGCACCCGACGAAAGAGGACAGGATGAGCATCGACAGATTCAGCTGGGAGACAACTGCCGAAGACGCGATCGACGGGATCGACCTGACCGGTATCCGCGCGATAGTGACCGGCGGGACCTCCGGCATCGGCGCGGAGACCGTCCGTGTGCTCGCACTGGCTGGCGCCGAGGTGACGCTGACCGGGCGCAACGTCGAAGCCGGCGAGCGGCTAGTGCGCGGAATTGCCGCACGCGACGCCGCAGCGTCGGTCCGTGTCGTTGGGATGGATCTAGCTGACCTGGACTCAGTGCGCGCCTTTGCGCGCTCTTGGACCGGTCCGCTGCATCTACTGATCAACAACGCCGGCGTGATGGCATTGCCAGCTCGGATGTTGAGCCCCGCCGGGCACGAGCTGCAATTCGCCACCAACCACCTCGGACACTTCACGCTCACCGTGGAGCTCCACGACGCGCTTGCCGCCGGCGCGCGCGAGAGCGTCGTGACCGACGGGACCCTCGGCCACGCGCGGGTCGTCTCACTCAGCTCGCGTGGGCACCTGCGCTCCGATGTCGACTTCGATGACATCGACTTCGTGCATCGACCGTACGACCCGATGATCGCCTACGGGCAGTCCAAGACCGCAAACGTGCTGTTTGCCGTCGAGGCCGCCAGCCGCTGGGCCGACGACGGCATCACCGCCAACGCCGTACACCCAGGCGCGATCCTGGAGACAAACCTTTCCCGGCACATTCCACCCGAGGTCCTGCAGGCGATCGGCGCAAGCAACCAGCAGGCATACAAGACCATCGGGCAGGGAGCCGCGACGAGCGTCGTCGTTGCCACCGCCCCTGCACTGAGTGACATCGCCGGCGCCTACTTCGAGGACTGCCAGCGATCCGAGGTCATCGGCCCCGACGACCAGGACATCGCCAGCCACCCGCGCGGCGTCGCGTGGTACGCGCTCGATCGTGACCGCGCAGCTCGGCTCTGGGAGCTGTCCGAACATTTGGTCGCCTAACGGCGACCTGCCCGCGCTGGCACGCAGTCCGTCAGCGCCTTCCGTCTTACAGTACAGCGATACCTGTGCTTAGATAGCTATGTGAGAGTAGCTCAAACTAGTGAGGGGCACATGGCATCCATTGGGCCTGACCAAGCAGCCCGGCTCGCGGATTTCGCTCACGCCGTGCTAAGCGTGGCGCGCGATATCCGTCTCTACGGGCACTTCGATCCTGAGATCGTGGACATGACGGCGCTCGAGAGTCTGGTCATGAGTCATATCCAGCGCAGCCCGGGCATAAGTCCATCGCGGATCTGTGACGAGATGGGTCTTCGCTCCAGTAATGCGAGCGCCGTCCTGAGATCGCTGGAGGCCAAGGGCCTAATCCGGCGGGCCCCCGATCGGACAGATCGTCGGCTGATCAGCGTTCATCCCACACCGCTCGCCGCGCGCAACCTTGCGAATGTCCGTGCCGAGTGGGCACAGCTCCTCGCCGGACATGTGGATGACACTGCCGGCCTCGTGACCGCGATCGAAGTGCTCAACGCGGCCGACGAGTCCTTCACTCGGCGAGCGGATTCTGTCCGTGCGCGCTCGGTGGACCCGATGACCCAAGGCGCGAGCTGCGGCGACTGCGGCTCCGACCAAGCGAGCGCGGACGCCGCCACGATCACGGACTGATTACCCAACCAGAAGAGGCACATATGATGCATGCGATTGTCGTCAACCGCTTCGGTGGCCCGGAGGCATTCGTCTCAACCGAGATCGAGCGCCCGGCGCCTGGGTCGAGCCAGGTGCTCGTCGAGGTTGCAAGCTCTGGCGTCAACTTCATGGACGCCTACCAAGCCGCCGGGGCAACCCCGCTCCGCGCTCCCTTCGTCGCCGGGGTGGAGGGCGCCGGGGTCATCGTCGAGGTCGGCGAGGAGGTCACCGACTTGAGCGTCGGCCAACGTGTCGGCTGGCTCTTAGGAGGACAGGGCAGCTTCGCCGACTACGTCGCGGTGGAGTCGCAGCAGGCGGTCCCGCTCCCCGACGACATCGATGACGAAACAGCAGCAGCGATCCTCATGCAAGGGGTCACCGCCCATTACCTGGCCACCGACGTCTACCCGATCCAGGCCGGGGACCCTGTCCTCGTCCATGCTGCGGCGGGCGGAGTTGGCCAATTGCTTACGCAGATCGCCAAGATCAGGGGCGGGATCGTCATCGGCACCGTCTCTTCCCATGAGAAGGCCGAAGCGGCACGGGCCGCCGGCGCGGACCATGTGCTGTTCTACGACGAGTTCGCTGAGAAGGTGCGCAAGCTCACGGACGGTGAAGGAGTAGCGGCCGTCTATGACAGCGTCGGTGCGGCCACGTTCGACGGTAGCCTCGCCTCGCTACGCGTCCGTGGCACCCTCGCCGTCTACGGCAGCGCCAGCGGCCCCGCGCCCGCGGTGGAGCCGTTCCGCCTCAGCGCCGGCGGATCTCTCTCCTTGGTCGGCCCGATGGTCATCAACTACACACGCACCGCGGAAGAGTTGCGCCGTCGTGCTGCCGATCTCTTCGACTGGGTGGCGGCGGGCGATCTTCACGTCAGTATCGGTGGCCGCTACCGACTCGCGCAGGCCTGCGACGCCGTTGCTGCGCTGAGGTCACGCACCAGCATCGGCAAGCTACTCCTCACCGGCTCGTCGCTCGCTGAAGGCGACCGAGCGAGGTGAGCGGCGTGCGAGCAGGCTCTCCCGCGGGCCAACACCTCGGTCTCGCCCTGCTGGTGATCTCAGCCGCGCAGCTCATGCTCGTGCTCGACTCGACGGTCGTCAACGTGGCCTTGCCGGCCATCCACACCGATCTGCACTTCTCGACCGCGAATCTCGAGTGGCTCGTCACTGCCTACTCACTCACCTTCGGGGGCCTGCTGCTTTTCGGTGGTCGCACCGGCGATCTCTACGGCAAGCGGCGCATGTTCATGGTCGGCATCGCCATCTTCACCTTCTCCTCGCTAGCCGGCGGGCTCGCCCAGGACGATATCTGGCTCATCGTCACCCGCGGGCTCCAGGGCATCGGCGCCGCCATCGCGGCGCCAACCGCGCTATCGCTTCTCGCCACGAATTTCTCCGAAGGCAGGGAGCGCAACCGGGCGGTGGGGATCTACGGCGCGATGGCGGGTAGTGGCAGCGCGATCGGGCTGCTCCTCGGCGGCGTCTTCACCGACCTCCTCTCGTGGCGGTGGATCTTCTTTGTGAATGTGCCCATCGGCGCATTGATCCTGCTCCTTACCCCCCGGGCACTGAACGGGCCCCCGACCACCGCGGGCCGCCTCGACGTGCCCGGGGCAATCAGCGTCACCACCGGCATGCTCGCCGTCGTCTACGGCTTGTCGAGCGCCGCCAGTCACAGCTGGGGAAACCTCGGTACAGTCCTCCCGCTGGCCGCCGGGGTAGTGCTGCTCGGCGCGTTCATCGCCATCGAGCTGAAGATCCGAGAGCCGATCATGCCCCTCGGCATCTTCGCCGACCGGAACCGCTCCGGCACCTACGCCACGATGCTCTGCATCATCATCGGGCTCTTCGCCATGTTCTACTTCCTGACTCAGTTCCTGCAGAACGTCTGGGGATGGAGCGCGCTGAAGACCGGCGTGGGGTTCCTCCCGATGAGCGTCGGGAGCATGGTGGCTGCTGCTCTCGCCACTCAGGTGATCGGCAAGCTCGGGATACGGGTGCCCCTCGTCGTCGGGCCGACGGCAGCGGTTGGCGGGCTGGTGTGGCTTTCGCGGCTCACGCCAACCAGTACTTACCTCGACCTACTCTGGCCGTTGCTGATCATCTCACTCGGCATGGGGCTTGCGTTCGTCCCCCTCACGCTCACCGCCGTCTCCGGCGTCCGGGACGGCGAAGCCGGATTGGCCTCCGCACTCCTCAACACCGCCCAGCAGGTCGGCGGGGCGCTCGGTCTGGCTGTGCTCGCGACGGTGGCAATCGACGCCACCAAGAACAAGCTGCAGAGCTTGGCTGCGACGACCGGAGGGCATGTGACCTCAGCCGCGACGGCTGTCGCCACCACCCACGGCTACACCACTGCCTTCGAGGTCGGTGCGGGCGTCGCCTTGGCCGGCTTGGCGATTTCGCTGTTCGTCATCCGAACCCCGAATTCGTCGGCGAAGACCAGCTAGCACCCCAGTCCCCCGGGACGCTAGAGATATTGGACGTACTCGTCGTGCGCAAGCCGCGGCAGCCGGTCGAACCACGGGTTCTCGCCCGGCTTGCCGATGTTGATCACCAGGATCGTCTTGTACGGCCGATCAGCGAAGAACTCCGCGTCGATGCCGGCGGCATCGTAGCCGAGCATCGGCCCGGCGGCCAGTCCCGCGGCGCGGATGGCGAGGATGAAGTACCCGGCCTGGAGCGCGCCGTTGAATTTTGCGATCTGCTCGCGTTGCCCGGCATCGCCGACGAAGCTGTCGCGCAGCTCCGGCCGGAACGGGAACAGCTGCGGGATCTTGTCGTGGAAATCGACGTCGATGCTGAGAATCGCCACGGCCGGTGCCGACACCGTCTTATCGCGGTTGCCTTCGCTCATGTACGGGGCGAGACGCGCCTTGCCCTCGGGGGTGCGGATGAAGAGGATCCGCAGCGGGTTGGTGTTCGCCATCGTCGGCGGCCACTTCGCGAGCTCTGTGATCGCGTGCAGCTGCTCGTCGCTGACCGGCTCGTCGCTGAAGGTGTTGGCCGTCCGCGCAGCGGTGAAGAGCAGCTCCTGCGCTTCCTGGCCCAGTTGCAGCAGGGAGTCAGGGTTTTGAGTGTTCGCCATTGGCTTTTGCTCCGAGTTGGTTGGCTTCAGTAAGGGTGTCGGGTTCGGTGATCGTGTCTCGTGCCGCATGCACGCAACACGAGACCAGCGTGTCGGGCGCTTGATGTCATTAGTCCTAGAAGAAAACGGAATGTGCCGTTCCACTTATGCGCGACACGATAGCATCGAGCTGGAACGGCCCGATCCACTTGCCCGTACCGAAGCATCCGCCAGCACTTCAGAAGCCATGCCTACAAGCCCCGACATCACCCCCAGCCGACCGCTTCGTTGCGACGCCGCGCGCAACCGCCGGCGGGTCCTCGAGGCGGCGCGCGAGCTGTTCGCGGAACGCGGGCTCGGCGTGACGCTCATCGAGATCGCGCAGCAGGCTGGTGTGGGCGTCGGCACCGTGCACCGCAGATTCCCGGACCGAGCCGAGCTTCTGGAGGACCTCTTCGGTGGCCGACTCGACGAGCTCGCAGACTTCGCACACGCGGCGCTTGCCGACCGCGATCCGTGGCACGGGCTCGTATGGTTCCTTGAGCAGAGCGCCGAGCTGCAAGCCGCCGACCGGGGGCTGATGGAGCTACTCAACGATCCGTCCAGAGAACTCGCGCACCTTTGCTGCATCCGCGCCAAGCTCGGCCCCACCAGCGCCGAGTTGCTCCAGCGCGCGAAGGACGCCGGCCAAGTCCGCGACGATATCTCGACCGACGACTTACCGATGATCCAACTCATCATGTGCGCCGTGATCAGCGCCTCACGCGACGCCGACCCAAACCTCTGGCGACGCTACCTCACCCTCCTGACGCGCGGGCTCTCCACCCAGCCCGACCTGATCAAGCTCGACCATGACCCACCCAAGCCAGAAGACGAGGGCACGGCCTGCCCGCCATCGTTGGGGTAGAGCAGACTACCAGGCTAATCCGGGACGGACAGCGACTTCAGCAGGGGCAGGTTGAAGATCTGCCGAGGCTGACCGCTCCTCGCTGAGCAGGCCGAAAGCCGTGACCGCGAGGTGCATGGCCATGGCTTCGTCAGCGTCAGAGCCCCGCTGGTCGAGCCAGTCCCGCAGCCAGTCGTGCGGCGTCTTGCCGGCCTCGAGCTCGAAAGCGGCAAGACGCTCGGGCAAGCCACGAATGGGCATTGCGCGGCCGAGAGCGGCAGGCGTCTCGCCGTTCAGCTTCCGGATATAGGCGTCGAAAGCCGGCCGCGGAATGAGCGTCTTCCGCTCGCTTCGCTTCACCGCCCGCAGCTTCTTGCGCCGGATGAGCTTGCGCACACCATCGTCAGAGATGTCCAGCACGGCAGCGGCTTCTTTCACGCTCAGATAGGGCGCTTCGGTCATGATCCCCCACTGTAGCAACGACTGTCTCGTTAGTCTCGTTGGTTCGCTTGGTCGCGCTAATAACCGTAGTGAGCTGCAATGGTCTCCTCGATGCGCTGGACCCAAGCCTCCGGATGCCTCAACGGCGCTGCGGGAAGTCGCACATCATTCTGAGAGCCAAGCGGATGGATATGAACGCGAAGCTTGACAGGCTTCCGTCGATCGACGTCCAATCTCTCGGCACCGATATCGCCGGCACTCGGGACGACCTGGGCATGCCAACTTGCGACGGCCAGGAAGCATCCGTACATCACGAGCCCAAGTTCAGGATCGTCGCCCGCTAGCCAAGTCTCGTGAATCTCAACCACAACGGGTTGCACAGGCGGGAATGCAGGACGCACTGCCCTCAATGCCAGCTCAAATATTGAACCAGGCAGGCGACCGGGTGAAGTCTCCTCGTAGCCGAAGTCATCGCACAGGATTTGACGCCACAGCGCATACCTTTCAGTTAACACACTGTCAACCGACATATCTACATTAATAATACAAATACAAGCGGTCGTTCCACTACCGATGGACATGGACCGGCTTGCAGTTATCGGCGGTGTCAGCACAATGGCCGCAAGGCTTGGTAAGACTCTCTGAAACGCCAGTGCGCTTTGTCGTCGCTGGTAGCCTTAATTGCATCTCCCAGACCACAAGAGTCACCCCGAGGCGCCTGAGTCTAGGGTTAGGTGATGCCCGTCGTCGCCGCAGATCGGGGTCCCGCGGGGGCGTCGCCACGGAGGTATAGCCGGGCCCAGCGGGTCACGTTGCTCGCCTGCATCCTCGGTTCCTCGGCCGCGTTCCTGGACGGGACGATTGTCAACGTCGCGCTACCGGCGATCCGGGCGAGCCTGCACGGTGGGCTCGGGATGCAGGAGTGGGTGGTCGATGGCTACCTGCTGATGCTCGGCTCGCTGCTGCTGGTCGGCGGCTCGCTCGGCGACCTGTTCGGGCGGCGACGGATCTTCGTGCTCGGCGTCGCAGGCTTCGGGCTCGCGTCGCTGGCGTGCGCGCTTGCTCCCGACGCGGGAGCGCTGATCGGGGCGCGGATCGTGCAGGGGATCGCGGCGGCGCTGTTGGTTCCGAGCAACCTCGCGCTGATCATGGACATGTTTACCGATCATCAGCGTGCGGCGGCGATCGGCACCTGGACCGCCTGGACGGGGATCGCGAACGTGGCGGGGCCGCTGCTGGGCGGGCTGCTGGTCCAGACCGCCTCCTGGCGCTGGGTCTTTGCGATCAACGTCCCGCTGGTCCTGTTCACCCTGTGGCTCGCAAGGCAGATTCCCGCGTCGCCGGGCGCCCACTCACATCTAGTCGACTGGACTGGAGGGGCGCTTGGCGCCGCTGGTCTGGCGGGGCCGATCTACGCGCTGATCGAGCAGCCGGCTCACGGTTGGGGCGATCCCCGGGTGCTGGTCGCGCTGATCGCGGGCTGCCTGCTCCTAGTCGCGTTCGTCGCCTGGGAACGGCGCCGCGAGGCGCCGATGCTGCCCTTCGGGATCTTCCGCTCGCGGAACTTCAGCGTCGGTAACCTGGCCACCTTCAGCCTCTACGCCGCGCTGAACATCACGACGTTCTTCCTCGTCGTGTTCCTGCAGCAGGTCGCCGGCTACAGCCCGCTGGTCGCAGGGCTCTCGCTGCTGCCCACCTCGATTCTGATGTTCCTTTTGGCCAGTCGTTTCGGGGCGCTGGCCGATCGCTTCGGCCCGCGCCTGTTCATGGGCGTCGGCCCCCTGCTCACCGCCGCCGGCCTGCTCCTGCTGCTGCGGATCGGCGCGAAGCCCGGCTACGCGTCGGACGTGCTGCCTGGCGTGACGTTGCTGGCGCTGGGCCTGGCGACCACGGTCGCGCCGCTAACCGCCACCGTCCTTGCGGCGGCGCCCGCGGCACATTCGGGTCTTGCCTCCGGCGTCAACAACGCGGTGGCACGCGTCGCCGGCTTGATCGCGATCGCAGCCGTGGGCGCCGTCGTCGCCACGCATTTCTCGGGCCAGGTCCGGCAGGGACTGGCCCGCCCCGACGCGATGCCGAGCCGCGCAGCGGCAGTAAACGCTGCAGCATCCGCCACGTTCGTGGTCCACGTTCCAGCCGGCTTCCCTAAAACGCAGCAGCCACATGTTCGGCAGATCCTCCGGCACGCTTCCGTCGACTCGTTCCGGCTCGCGATGGCGATCGCCGCGATCCTCGCCGCGATCAGCGGGATCCTGAGCCTGATCGGCATCCGCAATCCGCCGGCGGCCAGCCGCGCGGCACCGATGCGCCGCCAGGAAGCCGCAGACGCACCGTAAGGACCGTCGCTCTCGTGGCTGTCCGAAGGCCTACTGGACGCCGCCAGAGGCTGCTGTTGTCGGGGCGATCCGCTGGAGTTGCGCGACATCACCCGCGAGCGCGCGACGGGTCGCGCGCGTGAACTCGTCGAGGAGTGTCTCGTCGACATCGTCGAGCAGTGCCTTGATCGTCTCCTCCGCGACCGTCTCGGCTGTGATCTTCGGTGCGTCCGTCCAAGAGCTGAGGTCGGTATCGACGTACCCGCAGTGGACTCCAAGTACCCTGGTTCCTTGCTCCTGGAGTCCCTCCCGCAGCGCGTTGGTCAGGGACCAGGCGGCGGCCTTGGAAGCCGAATAGCCAGGCGCCCCCGGCGTCGCCCACCAGGAGGCGGCCGAGAGGATGTTGACTATCGCACCTCCGTGGTTGGCCGCCAGAGACGGAGCGAATGCGCGCGAGATGGCCCAGGTGCCGAAAAAATTGACCTCCATCGCTTTTCTGGCGGCGTCGAGCGAGCCGCCGAGCAGTGGAGAGCCGACGCCGCTGACGCCGGCGTTATTGACGACAATCGTGACGTCCGTGGCGATGCGTGCGGCGTCGGCCACGCATGCCGAGTCCGTCACATCGAGGCGCAGGCGGGTGAAGCGCTCGTCCACGATCCGGTCAGGATCTCGCGCTGCTGCGTAGATCTTCGCAGCGCCGTGGCTGGTGAACGAATCGCACAGTGCCCGCCCGATGCCTCGATTGGCGCCGGTAACCAGGACCACCGATCCATCTATTCGCATCAGCACGGCCTTTCTGTGGGCTTGTAACGGAGAACGTCTAATCGTGGACGTCAGCGCGTCGCCATCACTGCACCGGCGCGCTGATCGTGACACTGTCGATCTCTTTCGGGCGACCCTCGTCATCGACAAACGCCACGTGGACGGGCCGACCGCTTTGCAGGTGGCGTCGCGCAGCCGACGGGCCTTCGGGGCGGGGCAGGTACACATCTCCCCACTGTTGAAGTGCCCCGAGCACAAGCCGCAGATCGACGCCCGCGGCGGTGAGGTGGTACGAGTACCGCACGCGCTCACCAGGTTCTTGGTAGCTCTGTCTTTCCAGAATGCCAGCCTGGACGAGGGTACCCAGCCGAACGGTGAGGACGTCCGGCGCAACACCAAGCTCGCGCTGGAAGTCGACAAAGCGGGTCGTGCCCACGTGTGCCTGACGGACGATGAGGAACGTCCATCGCTCACCAAGGACGGCGACAGCCCGTTCAATCGAGCACGCCGCCGTGGGCGCTCGGTAGGCCGGTGTCTTTCTCATTGGCAGAGGTCCGCCCGTTCAGCGCACGGCGACGTGGCGGCCGAGATCGAGCTCCACCCCACCCGCCTGCTGCAGTCCATTTGCGAAGAGGGATCGAACCACCGCAGCGTTCTCCGGGCGCCCGGAGGTCTGGAAAAACGCAGCCAATCCCGGCGCGAACTCCTCGTCCGGGGGCAGCGAGGCGATGTCGATGAACTCCTTCGTGCGCTGGACAGCGACTTTGTCGAAGGCGGCTATCCGTCGTGCGAAGCGGTCGGTGAAGTCGTCTAGCGCGGCATCGGGCAGGACCCGATTGACGTATCCGTAGTCGGCGGCGAGGGCGGCGGGAATGTCGTCGGCGCCGAGCAGGATTTCGATGGCACGACCACGACCAACCAGACGGGCCAACCGGGCCATAGGCCCGCCGCCTGGCACCGAGCCGATCCCGACCTCGAACTGACCGAGGATTGCCTTGTCCCCCGCAAATCGAATATCCGTCGCGAGCACGAACTCGCTTCCCGCCCCGCGGACACGTCCGTGGATAGACGAGACAGTCACGGCCGGGACCCTGCTCAGGCGCACGAAGTTGTCTAGGTACGGGTGTAGCCCAGTCGACCCCGGCTGCATGGCTCCGACCCTGACCTTGTCGGCCAGTAGGTCCCAGTGGGCGATGAAGAAGTCGGGGTTCGTGCTCTCGAACACGACAACCGTCAGCTCGGGCGCCAGCTCGATGCGCGACACCAGCTCAGCTAGCTGCTCGATCGTGTCGGCGTCCATCATGTTGATCGGCCCATTCTCGAAGGCGACCTTCCAGTAGGCCCTGGAGATCTCCGTCACGTGGAACTGCGATGAGGAGCTCATGGCCTTAACCTAGCATCTGACTAGGAAAGTACAAGTCAGACGCTATGCTCCGATCGCCGAAGATCGAGTAGGCCAGCGACCTTGCGACGCTCGATGCAGCAGGCGCAGGCGCAGGCCAGCCAACCGGCTGATATGAGTGCGCTTATCTCAAGTGTTCTCAACGGGAGCGGCGGCAGCGGCATTAAGGCACTAGCCGCTGACGTGAAATGTCTGAATCGCTATTGAGCGAGCTCTGATGGAGCGTGACGGTGCACGTAGGAGGCAACCGCCTCAACGTCAGCGTCGGCCGGCGAGTTCACGACAAGTCGGTCGACGCCGATCTCGGCGTAGCGCGCCGCTGTCGCTTTATCGATCTCCGCCCCCGGCGGAGGAGTGACCGTGATCTCGAGCCGCCCGAGCCTCGCCGGTCGGGCCACCGTCGTCGACGCTTTCTCGAGCCCGGCCAGCGCGTCGGCCGCCCCCTCAACGGTGAGTCCCCAGCCGTACCAGCCGTTCCCGAACGCCACGGCGCGACGGTACCCAGCTGCACTGTGACCGCCGATCACGATCGGTGGTCCGAACGGCCTGACCGGACGCGGGTAGGCGTCGACGCCGGAGAACGTGACGTACTTCCCCTCGTACGCCGGCTCGGAGGAGTGCCAAAGCTCGCGCATGGCCTCGAGGTACTCGGTCGAGCGCCGACCACGGTCCTCGAGCGGCACGCCGATCGCCCGGAACTCGGGCTCGAGGTAGCCAACGCCGAGACCGAGCAGGACTCGACCGCCGCTCAACACATCGAGGCTGGCGACCTGCTTGGCGAGCACGAGAGGATTGCGCTGCGGCAGGATCACGATCCCGGTTGCGAGCTTGGCCCGATCGGTGACTGCGGCGATAAACGCCAGCGCCACCAGGGGATCGAGCATCGGGTGGAGAGGATCGATCGGCGAGGGCGGAACCCTCGGGGACGGCACGACGACGTGCTCACCGACCCACAGCGACTCATATCCGAGCTCCTCGGCCAGGGTCGCGATACGTACAACGTTCGCCGGCACGCTGCACGCACCAGCGTTGACATTGAACAGTCCGATGTTCATGCGATGCAGTCTAAAGGCGTCTCGATGACGTTCATCCATGACAGGCCGGACATCACCTAAACCGGAGTGGCAAACCTCCTCCGGCCCAGTAAGTCGGTCTGGTCTAGGTGGAGGTTCTGATCTGCCCTCGTTTGGGTGGGGCGCGGGAGCGAGCTCCTGGGCTCGCCCGCCGGCGAGTAGCATCCGAGCGGTCGCCGTTACCGACCGAAGAAGGGGATCCGTGACGTACGTATTCGACCCGGCCGTGGTGCATGAGTGCTCGATGACCTGCCTCGATCAGCCGAAGCCGCAGATGTTCGACACCTTCGCTGCGTCGCTCGCCGACCGCTACCCGGGCCGCTTGGACTTCGACCAGCCGTGGCTGTATAGCAACGCCGGCGGCGCGATGATCCAGATGAAGCTGTACTACGCCTCGATCAGCGAGTACATCATGATCTGGGGCACCCCGATCGGGTCCGAGGGCCACTCTGGCCGCCATCTCGTGGGCTTCTGGGACACCGTGATCGACGGCGAGATGTGGTACTACGGCGAGGGCCAGTTCGAGAAGCGCGTCTACCGACCCGGTGATCGCGTGTACGTGGGGCCCAGGCAGGCCCGCGCGATGAACTTCACGACGGGCGTGTGGGCCGTCGAGTACGCGCGCGGCCCGATCGCGACCTCGCTGCCGTTCGGGATCTTCGACGGCCTGTTCAGCACGCTGGACCTCCCGACGCTCGGTGTGACCTTCGGGGTGTACGCGTCGCTGGTGGGCCGGGCCTGGCGGCAGGAGGAACCTGGCGGCACACCGTCACCGGGGCTGCGCAGCAGGATCGGCAAGCTCACCGAGAGCATCGGCGACCGGCTGACGGCGCTGGCCTCCCCGCCGCCGGTAGACGACGCGATCCCGTCGGGCATCCCTGGCGTCGAGGGCGAGCCGGGCAAGGGGCCCGAGCCGACCGCGCCTTGGCCGCCGAGCGGCCCGCCGGCTGAGGTCCCAGCCACCGGCCTTGCCGCCGACAAGCCACCAGCGACCGGGCGGTAGCGCTGGTCGCCGCGGCCAGTTGCGGCTGGCGTCACTGCGACCTGCGGCCGCAGGTGGGTCACCGCTCGTACATCTGACGCGTCCGGGTCGACGCGAGCCGGACCCGAGTCGCGATCGGCAGCAGGCCGGTGGCGTGGGCGATGATCCGGTTGCGGCGACCAGGAATGATCACCGGACGCTCGCCAAGCCGTCTGAGGGTCTCGCGCGCAACGGCCTGTGCGCTCAACGTCGCGGGCATCAGGCCACGCGATCGGCGTGGCCGCTCGGACAGAAACGTCGGCGTCGCCACGGGCCCCGGGCTGCACGCTGCGACGTCGATGCCGTGCTCGCCGAGCTCGGCCCAGAGTCCTTCGGCGAGGACTTGCAGATAGGCCTTCGTCGCGGCGTAGTGCGCGACCATCGCGGTGCCGAAGTCGCCGGTCATGGAGCTGAGCAGCACGATGCCGCCGCGCCCGCGCGGTGCCATCGCACTCGCGGCTGAGCGCGCCAGGTGCGCCGCCAGCCGGCAGTTCAGGTCGATCATGGCGTCGAGTCGACGGTCGTCGAGCTCGAGGAACGGCCCGATCGGCGAGAGCGCGGCGTTGCAGACGAGCAGCCCGATCTCCTGCTCGGCGATCACCGCCGTGAGCGCGTCCCGACCCGCAGCAGTGCCGGCATCGACGCTGATCGTTCGTACGTCCACGTCGTGCCGCTCGCGCAGACCATCGGCGAACCCGGTCAGCGGGCCGGCGTGACGGGCGACGAGGACGAGGCCCGACCCGGCGGCCGCAAGCTCGGTGGCGAAGGCTGCGCCGATTCCGTGGGAGGCGCCAACGACCAGTGCGGTTGGGCCGTGGCGTTCGCTCGACCAGCCGGCGCGTCTCGACGTCTTCATCGGTAGCGAATCGTAGTCGGACGTCGACCCGAGGGAGTAGTGAAGAACCGGTAGCTCGTCACAACCCCGAACCCTAGCCCCCAGCCGCCGGAGGGAAAACATCGGCAGAGAAGGAGCGAACGCCCGCGAACGCGGTGTGACCGTACGTCTACACCGTAGCTGTGCGGGTACATCAGACGGGCGGCTTCCGGCGATGACTGGAGAAGCTCAGAGATCAGCGGGCGCACGACCACATCGTCGAGCTGCTGCTGCTTGTCGGTGGGGACGAGGGCAGCCAACAGCGCGATCTCGCGAAAGCCCAACAGCTTGCCCAGGAATGGAGGCAAAACGATGCTTAAGACAACCGAGTTCGATGCCAGCGAATACATCCGCAACGACGCGGACGCGATCGGCCTGCTCGAAGCCGCTGCCGAGGAAGGCGACCCGGCGGTAATCCAGGCGGCGCTCCGCGCGCGCGTCACGTTCGTCGCCAGCGACGAGAACTCGGCAGACGCAGAGCCAGCAAAAGCCAGCGCCCATCAGCGGACGGTAGGCTGAGCTGATGCCGACCGCATTAGTCATCGGCGCACGGAATCTCGGATTCGCCGTCATCGAGCGGCTGCTGAGCGACGGCTGGACCGTGGCAGGCGCCGCGCGCTCCGCCGAGGCGCTGGATGTCGACGTGACCGATCAGGAGTCGGTCCTCGCCGCCCTGCAGCAGCTGGGTGCGCGTCATGGTCGCGTCGACCTCGCAGTCAACGCCGCGTCTCCGTACGGCGGCAGCCGATCAGGACCGTTCGGCGGAGGTTCACTCGCGCAGGCACTGCCGACGGGTTTCGAGGATTGGGCGGCGATGCCGACGCGTGGCGCGTTCGGCTTCCTCAGCGCGTGCGCCCGCTTCATGAGCGTGCAGGGCGGCCCAGCAACGGTCATTCAGGTGACCGGTGGCTCCGCCCGCCGCGGAATGCCGGGACGTGGACTATGGGCAGCCGGCGCGTTCGGGGTGCGCGCCCTTACTCAGGCGGCGGCCGCCGAATTGCGTGAGCAGGGAATCCACGTCGCGCTGCTGATCGTCGACGGGATCATCGACCGCTCCGGCAGCGATGACACGGCCACGGCCGATCCGGCTAGCCTCGCCGACGCAGTCGCCTACCTCGCCGCGCAGAGCCCTCGGGCCATGACACACGAGCTTCAGGTCACACCCGCGCGGGACAACTGGACCCCATAGGGGCACAGGAACGACGCCCAGCTCTGCAGATCGATGAGCTCATCGATCTGGACGGGCGACACCCCACCTCAGGGATCACGGTACCTCCAGGCACAGCACACTGTTGTGGCCGCCGAAGCCGAACGAGTTCGATATCGCGATGCCGCCGGGGCCGGTGAGGCTGCGAGGCTCGCCACTGATGAGATCGAGATCGGCGATATCGGGGTCCGTCTCCCCGTAGCCGAGGTTGGCAGGGGCCACCCCTGCCTTTAAGGTGAGAAGCGTCGCGACTGCCTCGACCGCGCCACCGGCTCCGAGCAGGTGACCGATCGCAGACTTGGTTGACGAGACGGGAATTCGTCCGGCAACTGGGCCGAGCGCTGCGCGCAGCGCGTTGGCTTCGGCGCTGTCGTTAAGCGGTGTGGAGGTGCCGTGCGCATTGATGTAGCAGAGCTCGGCTGGTGTCACCCGGGCGTCGCTGAGGGCTGACTTGATGGCTGCAGCGGCGGCGATGCCAGACGGATCTGGCGCGGTTAGGTGGAAGGCGTCGGAAGTGGCGCCGTATCCGCGCAGCACGCCGACGATCGGCGCGCCGCGCCGGAGTGCATCGGCTTTCCGTTCAAGGACGAGGATGCCGGCTCCCTCGCCAAGGACGAATCCGTCCCGCCTGGCATCGAACGGGCGTGAGATGCCGAGCTTCGAGAGCGCTCCCATCTGCTTGAACGCAGCGAGCGAGTAGTCGGTGATGGCGGACTCCGTCCCCCCAGTGATCACAGCGTCCATCTCGCCGTAGCGCAGCATCCTCAAGGCCGTTCCGATCGCGTCAGCACCAGCGGCGCAGGCGGAGACCGTGCCAATCGCTGGTCCGTGGAAGCCGTACCGCATCGAGAGGCTGGCCGCGGGGGCGTTCGGCATCATCATCGGCACTCCAAGTGGTGACAGACGGCCTTCACCGCTGGCCATGATCGACCACTGGGACTCATGAGTCGTGATGCCGCCGATCCCGGTGCCGACCACCGTGGCGACACGAAACGGGTCATAGGGACTCCCGTCGACCCAGCCCGCCGCTGCCAGCGCCTCATCGGCGGCGACGGTCGCTAGCTGGGTGACGCGGTCCGCCCGCCGAACCTCTTTGACGGACATGCGGACTCCCGGATCGAAGTCGGAGGCCCTGGCGACGCCGTCGCGAATTCCGGTGCGGCCATCCATCCAGCCCAGGTAGAGAGCGTCGGCGCCGGTGCCGAGAGAGCTGACGGCACCAACGCCGGTCACGACTACCTCCGGCCACTCATGCTCGGTCACTGCGCCGCTCTCCCGTCTGTCTCGTGTTCGCACATGCTGCGTCAGTCTGCATCTATGTCTACGACGGTCTTACCGATGTTGTGGCCGAGGAGCATCCCTCGGAATGCCTCGACCACACCGTCGATCCCGGTGGCGTGATGCTCGATGTACTTGATCTCGCCTGAGAGCACGGTCGGTCGGACTTCGGCTGTGAAGTCATCAAACCACTCTGCGAGCTCGAAGCTCAGGAACCCCTCTACACGGAGACGTTTCGAGAGAATTTCACGTAAGAGGCGAGCGCTCGATGTCCTCGGGCTCGACTCGTCCAGCGCGTTGTACTGGGCCACGAGGCCGCTGATCGGGATCCGCGCGTGCCGGTTTAGCAGCGGCAGGACCGCATCCCACACCGCGCCGCCGACGTTCTCGTAGTACAGGTCGATGCCATCTGCGCACGCCGCTGCAAGCAGGCGCGGGAAGTCGGGGTCCCGATGATCGACAGCCTTGTCGAAGCCGAGCTGCGAGACGGCAAGCTCGCATTTGTGGGAGCCACCGGCAATGCCAATCGCCGTGGCACCAGCACGTTTGGCGAGCTGACCGACAAGCGAACCCACCGGGCCCGTTGCGGCACCCACCACAACGGTCGATCCGGGCAGCACGCCGCCGACGAGCCGAAGCCCCCATAGGCGGTGAACCCGGGCATCCCGAGCACCCCCAGAGCGGTGCTGGCCGGAAGCGGATCGTCTGGATCAAGCACCCTGAGCCCGTCGGCATCGACCGTGGCATGCGTCGCCCAGCCCGTCGGAGCGAGCACGCGATCGCCGGCACTGACTCCGGGGGCAGCACTTTCCAGGACAGTTGCCACGGATTGTCCGATGACAACCTCGCCGATACCGGTGGCCTCCGCGTAGGAGGCGGCGGCACTCAGCCGACCGCGCATGTACGGATCGAGCGACAACACACGCGTAGCAACCGACACTTCTCTGTCCTTGGGTGGCTGGAGCTCGAAATTCTCGATCTCAAAATCGTCAGCTGTAGGCAACCCCACCGGACGGCGACGTAGGACGATTCGCCGCGGCGTCATCGCTGCGCACCCCCCATTTCGGCATAACGAATCGCGAGGCCGTCGACGGACCGCAAACGACTGCTCGGCCCCAGCCGGCCCTCGACCGCTCCACGGTGGACGGCATGCCCGGCTTCACACATGACGACAGCATGCACCGGTGCCCCACAGCCAGCGTGCGTCACAAGCAGGGCAGGCCCTGCCGGATCGGCCAGGTAGCGATCACCCCAATCGCGGAGTGCAGTAAATATCGGATAGAGGTCCCAGCCCTTCCGGGTGAGCCGATACTCGCTCCGCGGGCGCTGACCATCTACCCGGTAGTCCCGGCGCTGGAGGACGCCGTCTGCCACCAGGCCTTCCAGCCGATCGGCCAGGACCGAGCGTGATACCCCCAGGTGGTCCTGGATGTCCGAGAAGCGGTGCACGCCGCGCACGATCTCGCGCAGGATCAGCAGCACCCAGGACCGACCGACGATGTCGACCGTCCTGCCGACCGAGCAGTTGCTCGTGTCCTGCAGCAAGTAGTCCATCTTTGGCAGAATAGCTGAGTTCTTTAGTCGAACTCAGACGTATGATGCTCAGCTGATGAGACCGTCCAGCAGGTGAGCCCGTGGCCGTAGTCGTGCATGGGCGGCGGGCGGCGGTGGCGTGTTGCGGCACGTCCGCGGCACAGGCCACTAGTTGCCGTTCACACTCGCCGTCGTGTCGGTGGAAGGCGGAGTCATCGGGTAATCGGGTAGCTTGTCCGCGCTGACGATCTTCTGGCTCAAGTACGCGGTCCAATCGGTGAGCTTGCCCGTCGCAGCATCTTCATATTTCTCCGCGAGCAGCCTGCCGGTCTGCTGATCGAAGATCAGCTCCGACTTGACGTTGCCGCTTGCATAGAAGCCGACGCCCAGCCCCGTGCGCCCCGTCGGGTCGGCCTGCGGCCCCATCAGCTTGACGCCTGGGATCAGCGCCGCCGCCTTGTATAGGGCAGCGCGGATCGCCGGTGGGGTGTCACTCTCACGCATGAAATCGCCGATGTGGACGAAGTCCTCGGCCGCTGTGCGTGGGCCGCCATCGAGCGTCCGCAGTTGGACGAGCAAGGTGGCAGGGTCCGTCGAGAGGCTGTGCCAGTCGCGTGTCGGGAAGCTGAGCCCGCCCGCGCCAAAACGGTTGTGCATTGACTCGCGCTGCGCGGTTGGGTCAGTGATTCCGGCAGCTGCGCACCCCGCCTTCGCCTGTGGGGAGGAGAAGAACCCCCGATTGAGCGTTTGGCCGATCGCGCCGGCGCCGTCGGTCGCAATCCAGCTTTTGCGTTCCACCAGCTGCTGTATGTGGCAGATGCGCCCGCCACGACCATCCATCGTCAATGTCGTGACACCCTTGGAGTCGGTGTAGAGATACTGGCCCGGCCCCGGAATACCAGTCCATGCCTGGCCGGCCGCGATCCTGGCCAGTCGGTCCATCTGGGCGGCGAGCGCGCTCTGCGGTGCCGTGGTCGTATGAGACCCGAACACCCCGGCGAGCGCCACGCCGACGATGGTGAGGCCAGCCGCGAGCGCGATACGACGGCGACGCTGCTTGCGATGCAGAGAGCGACGGGCCGCCCCATGTGTCTTTGTATGTGCCGGTTGTGCCGCCACGATCCGTTCGCGGATCGCCACGCGCTCGGTGATTGTGAGCGGCGGCAGAGCACGAGCTGGATCGTGGGCGCGGAGCTGGCCGAGCGCGGCTGTGAAATCAGGCATCGAAACCTCCAGTGGACGTCGCAGGGTCTAGGCATGACCGCGCCGCTGGGCTCCGGCGCTCCAGCTCCTCGGCGAAGCGGCGGCGAGCGCGGTGCAGCCGCACGCTGACATTTGCCTTTGAGCACCCAAGCGCTTGCGCAATTGCTGCGCGGTCGAGGTCTTCCCATACGGACAGCAAGAGGACTTCGCGGTCACGCTCCGATAGAGCGACGAGCGCTGCCTCAACGAGGTCTGACGCGGCCGTGTCGGACGCGGCGGGTGTGTTGGATCCGCTGGCTCGCTGGGCCGGTTCGGCAACAAGGCGGTCTCTGACGGCCGTCTGCCTGAGCGCTCGCCTGCGCTCGTTCAAGAGCGTGTTGCGAGCGACGGCGATCAGCCACGGGAGCGCGTTAGCCGGCACGTGATCGAGCCGGCGCCATGCGACCAGGAAGACCTCAGCCGTCACATCGTCGGCAAGCAGCGGACCTCGCCGCCACACGTAGCGACGGACTGCCTCGAAGTTCTGCTCGTAGATCTCGTGGAAGCGCGCTTCGCGCACCAGGTCTGCTGCCATCGTGCCCCTCCGGCGAAATGGGTCTCGCCCTACATATGTCCGGATGGTGCGCGGAGATTTCAGGCAGCGTCCTGCCATGCTTGCTCGCACAAGCGACGTCGTAGCTGGTGGCGCTTAGCGGCGGCAGTGCCGGACGTCGGGCTTTACTCGAGGCCGCGCTTGCCCGGGGTCCAGAATGGCTTGGTGAGGATCGAGGTGCGAGTCCAGCCACGTTCGTTTAGAAGGTGACGTCTGATCGCCTGGATGGTCTTCGCCTCGCCAGCGAGGTAGGCGGTGCCGGTGCCCTCGGGCAGGGCGAGTGAGCGGACGGCGTCAAGCAGCACCTGCGATGGCGAGGCGATTCGGTCACCGAGCTCTACGCGAACGAGCCCCTCGCCGCCTGGGAGGTCGAGCTGGTCGTCGGCTGTGTCGGCCTGGAGGACTCCGCGTACGGGCGTACCGGCGGGAAGCCTGCGCAGGATCGCGCCGAAACAGATGGCGGCGGTCTCCTCACCGACGAACAGGTGGTAGGAGCTCGGGACGCGAGCGACGAACCGACCCTCAGGAAATCCTACGAAGATCGTGTCGCCGGGCTCTACGGTGCGACTCCAGCGGGTGCCCGGTCCGTCGCCCGCATGGTCCATCACGATGAGCTGATAGCGCCCGGCCCCGCGGTCGTAGTCCCAGAGCGAGTAGGTGCGGCTCATTCCGGCGAGCTCGCGTGGAGACAGCCACGTGCGGAGCTGAGTCGGGTCCTTGAACATGACCCGCACCTGCTGACCAGGCGTCCAGTCGAGGCCGATCAGTCCAGCGCCGGCGATGGTGATACGGCGCATCCGTCGCGTCGCGTAGTCGACGCGCTCGACAGTCGCACGGTGCGCAAGTCGGTCAAGCAACCGCAGCGCCCCGCGCTTGGCTTCGACGCTACCGGCCACGACGCGCCCCCATGTCGGCGCGCATCAACTGTTCACGCGCGGGTATTTGCGGAGTCGCGCGCTCTCCGGTGTAGGCGCCGGCGAGGATGTCCTGCACGAGTCCTGGGCCGGTCGGCGTCCAGGACAGCAGCTGCCGGGTTGCGGTGCTGGAGGCGGTCATCGTGAGCGCGAGGAAGTGGGCGACGAAGCCGAAGTGCTCGTCCGCCTTACCGGGGTCGATCGAGGCGACGGGGATGTCGAGCGACCTGCCGATCGCCGCGGCGATCGCCTTGGTTCCGATCGCCTCCTCGGCGACTGCGTGCAGGCGCGTGCCAGCCGGTGCGCGCTCGAGCCCGAGGCGGATCAGCCGGGCGGCGTCTGCTCGATGCACGGCAGACCACTGCGCCTGGCCGTCGCCGATGTATCCGGAAACGCCCTGCTTGCGAGCGGCGCCGACCAGGAAGTTGACGAAGCCCCAGTCACCGGCGTCGTGCACCGACGGCGCGAACCGCACGATGATCGTTCGCACCCCACGGGTCACGTAGTCGAGCGCCAGGTTCTCCGCGCCGCCGCGGCCCGACTCCGGTCCGACGGCGGGATCGGGGTCGTTCTCGGTCGCCGGCCGGCCCTCGACGATCCCGGAGAGCCCGTTGGCAACCACGAACGGCTTGTCGGTCCCGGTCAGGGCGTCCGCGATCGTTTGTACTGCCGCGCGCTCGGCGTGGTCGGAGGCGGGCCCGAAGTCGTGCTTGTTGGCGAGGTGGATTACCGCGTCGGCCCGCGAAGCGCCCCGGGCCAGCGATTCGAGGTCGTCGAGGTCGCCGCGCAAAGCAGTCGCTCCCCTGTCCTCAATCGCCGTCGCGGACTTGTCCGAACGTGCCAGACCTACGACCTCATGGCCTGCTCCGAGCAGCTCCTCGACGGTGGCTGAGCCGATCCAGCCGCTTGCTCCAGTGACGAATATGCGCATTTGCGCTCTCCTTTGAACAGAGTCCCGACGCGGCCCGTGGGGTGGCGCGGTGGTGTTGGTTGGTTGAAGTGACGAAAGTGCGGCTGCTTTCAGCCCTGCCGCTTGCTTGGGTGCTGGTAAAAGACGAGCAGGGCGCAGACCAGGATCAACGCGGCGCCCACACGCAGACCGAGACTGGTGCCGCTGGTGAACGCCGCGTGAGTAGCGGCGACAAGTTGAGCGCGGGCAGCCGGGTTCCCCAAGTGGTGCGCGTATCCGAGGGCAGCGGTGATCGAACGCCTGACCGCCGTCCCCTGTGGCCCGGGCAGGTCACGCAGCACGCGGGGCAGCTGACTGGCGAAGCGGGTGGTGAGAATCGTGGCCAGCACGGCAACGCCGAGTGCGGAGCCAAGCTCACGGGTCATGCTGTTCAGACCTGCACCGACGCCCCCGTGGCTCGGCGGCAGCGCGCGCACGATCATCCCCGCCAGCGGCGGCATCGCTAAGCCCTGGCCGACGCTGACAAGCACGAGCATCAGCCCATACAGCGGGTAGGGGGTCGTAGCGCGCCACAGCGACAGGAGCGCCAGCCCGGCGGCCGTGAGCAGCAGCCCTAAGACGATCGTGGCCCGCTCGCCGATCCGAGCGGCGAGCCGCGTCGAACGCGCGCTCACGAACGGCATCACGACCCCCAGCGGCAGGATTGCCACACCCGCGAGCAGGGCCGAGTAGCCCTTGACGTCCTGCAAGTACTGAGCATTGACGTAGAAGAGCCCGAACAGCGCGAAGAACAGGGCGATTATCCCAAGCCCCCCGGTACGCACACCGGAAAGCATGAACAGGCGCGGATCGAGCATCGGGTAGCGGCGGCGCAGCTCATACCCGATGAAGCCGGCAAGCAGCAAGATCGCGGCGCCGAACGATCCAAGCACCTGCCAGGCGCTCCAGCCGTGGACCGGGCCGTCGATGATGCCGTACAGCAGCGCAACACTGCCCGCGGTGAGCAGCACCGCGCCGGCGCTGTCGACGGGATCATCGTGCGGACGCTGGTTGGGAACCTGGGCCGCGATCAGCGCGGCCGCCGCAAGCGCGATCGGCACACCGGCCCAGAACAGCGCCCGCCAACCGCCAAGCTGCACCGCCAGGCCGCCGCCGACGTTGCCGACCACGCCGCCGACGCCGGTCAGCGCCGACCAAAGCGCCACCGCTCGCGGCCGCTGCGAGCGCTCCAGGCGCGCGAGCGTGACCGCCAGCGTTGCCGGCAGGACCAGCGCCGCGCCGATACCGCTCAGCGCCCGGCCGCACATCAACGCCGCGACGCTCGGCGCAAGCGCTGCCAGCGCCGAGCCAGCAGCGAACAGGCAAAGGCCGATCAGCATCCCGAGCTTGCGCCCGAAGCGGTCACCCAGCGCACCAGCCGGGATCAGCACGCAGGCGAACACCAACGTGTAGCTGTCCACGATCCACGCGGTCCCGGACACCGACGGGTGCAGGCGGCTGGCCTGCAGGTTCGGGATCAGGATGTTGACCGCGGCGACCATGCCAAGCACAAGCACCGCAGCCGGCGCGATCGCACCGACCGCGCGACCGACGGACACCGGTCGACCTGCCGTCACGGCCGCCATCAGCAGGCGCCTCCCACCTGACTCGGAATCTTGGCGTCGATCGTTGGAATGCGGATCGTCGGTCCTGTTGCGAAGAAGCCCATTGCGGCTACAGTATACGCAACGGTGCGTCTCGTCAAGAAAAGAAGCAATACGCAACGTTGCGTTAGGATCCATGCAATGACGGCCGGCCCGACCTCAACATCAGGCGCCCCTGGACGGCGCACTCCGAAGGGACGTGCGCCGCATCGCCGCGATGAGAACGCGCGGCTTGCGGTCTTGCACGCGGCCGACGACCTGTTGGTCGAGCGCGGGTTCGGTGGTGTGACGATCGAGGGGATCGCCGCGCGTGCAGGAGTCGCCAAGCAGACGATCTACCGCTGGTGGCCCTCGAAGGTCGACATCCTGCTCGACACGTTGATAGAGGACGCCGACCATCAGCTTGCGATCCCGGAGAAGGGGCCGACCGTGGAGGTCGTGCGTCGCTATCTGCGTAACCTCGCCCGCCTATTAACCAGAGAGCCGGCCGGCAAGGTACTGCTCGCGCTGATCGGCGAGGCTCAACACGACACCGGCACCGCCAACGTGTTCCATCAGCGTTATCTCGACCCCCAACGCCAGCGCGAGCGAGCGCTACTCAAACGCGGCATCGACGCCGGTGAGATTCCCGACACGCTCGACATCGACACCGCGCTGGACGCGCTCTGCGGACCGATCTTCTACCGCGCCCTGGCCGATAGGAAAATTCCACGGACCTTCATCGACAAGCTCATCGTCAGCACACTGGAGCGTTATGCGGCCTAGGCCCCAGAGCGTTTCATTGCGACAGACCGATCACGGATACGTAGCCACCGAACCTCGCGAAGTCGTCCGGGTTGCTGGTGGCGATCGTGCCGATGCCGTGCGCGAGCATTGTTGCAACGATGCTCGCATCGTGGACCTGCTTGCCCGCGCATTCGACCGTGTCGAGCAGTTCCAGCAGCCGGTCCGCCACCTTGCCGTCCTCCGCTAGCAGTTCCAAACGGCCCCGGAACGCCCGGACATTGGCCACCGCATCCGCTTGCGTCATCCCAAGACCGTTCTGACTCGAGGGACGAGTGGCGACAGCCAGATACTCACGGAGGATCTGCCCGTTGGTGTAGAGCGCGACCCCGGCTGCCGGCCACGCGTTCAGCGACGCGAGCGCGTCGCTGTAATCAGCTCGTCCCTCGTCACTCGCAGCCAGCAGCACATTTGTGTCGAGGACGAGGCGATCAGCGGCCGGAGTCGCCATAGATCTCGTCGCGTCGCCAGGTTGAGCTGCTGCCGGCTCGCACGGTATGCAGCGCCAGCGGCTCGACCGCCGTGGCAGGCGACCGGCCTACAGCTGCCTCCGCCAGGATCTGACGCAACTCCCGCTGCATCGACCGTCCGTGTCGCCGCGCCCGCTCGCGCAGCGCAGCCATCACCGGTTCGGGAACGTCACGTATGTGAAGCGCTGCCACGATCTAAATGCTAGCGCTAGCGCTAGCAGATCTAGCCATGATTATCGAGTAGCTGCCATCCTTCTGAGCGCGATGCCCTCCGAGACGACAACATCCCCCGGCCGGACGCTGACGGAGCTTGCGGTAGGCATCACGGCGATCGTGGCCACCCTCGTCATCGTCGTAGCCGTGCCGCAGCTGCGCCACTGCGTGAGCCTCGTTGGCAGCGGCCACTTCAGCGCGCTGCGCAACTACATCAGCTCGCTCGGCGCAAGCGGGGTGGTGCTGATGTTGGGTCTGATGCTCGCCCACGCGGTCATCTGGTTCCCGAGTGAGATCGTCACGGCTACCGCCGGATTCGCCTACGGCTTCGTCCCCGGCCTGGTGCTGGCGCTCGGCGGCTGGCTGCTGTGCGGGCTTGCTACCTACGCGATCGGCCGCAGCGTCGGCCGCCCGGTGCTACAGCGGGCACTCGGCCACCGCTTCGAGGTGCTCGCCTTAGCGGTCGAGCGTGGCGGCGTGCCGCTGCTGCTCGGTGGGCGCCTGGTTCCGGTCATCCCGTTCGCGCTGCTCGGCATCGCCGCCGGTGCAACCCAGGGCAGCTTGTGGCGCTTCGCCTGGACCACGGTGGTCGGCTACCTGCCGCTTACCGCCGCCGTCGCCTATCTGGGCGCCCGCGCGCAGACACTTTCGCTCAGCAGTCCGATCCTCTGGCTCGTCGTCGCGCTGCTGCTTGCTTTGCTAGCCGCGAGCTCGCTGCTGCGAAGTCGCATAGTCGGCGAGTAGCGGACTCGCGCATTGCCGTCTCACACTTGTCCGTTGGTCGGCCTAGTGTGGGATGGTGCTGGACGTGACGTTGTTGAAGCTATCGATCTGTACTGGAGCAACGACCGGTCGTGAAAGGAGCGGCATGTTTGCACAGGCACACGGAGGCAAGGCGGACGAGCGGCGATGAACCGATTCTTTAAGAATGACGACTTCCAGTTCGGCTTGGAGCTGGTGCTCGGTGCGAGCTACCGCCAAGCGGCTGACGTCGGTGAGGCGCTGGCGACCGCAGATCGGATCAAGGACGGCGACGCAAACACGTGGGTGCGTGAATGGCTCGCCACGGCTGGTATCTGCCGCGACGCGGGCCGCCAGGCTGAGGAACTCGGGAACCGGATCTCGGCCGTCGCCTATTACCGGAGAGCAGCCACCTACTACTCGACGGCGCTCTACCAGTTCGCCTATACCAAAGAGCACGACGGCGACCACGAGCTGGAGATCTGGCATCGGCAGCGCAATTGCTGGGACCGAGTGGTGGATCTCCAAGCGACTCCGGGTGAGCGGCTCACGATTCCCTACGAGGACACAACCCTGCCGGGTTACTTCTTCCGCGCGCCCGGCGCCACTCCCGGCGAGCGGCGCCCGCTGGTGGTGCTCAACAACGGCAGCGACGGGGCAACTTCGCAGATGTGGCTGGACGGCGGCGCGGCCGCCGCTGAGCGTGGCTACCACTGGATGACCTTCGACGGCCCGGGACAGCAGGCGGCGCTGTTCGAGCAGGGGATTCCATTTCGGCCGGATTGGGAGGCAGTGCTCACGCCGATGCTCGACGCGATGGTCGCGCGAGCCGATGTCGACCCGGACCGAATCGCGATCATCGGGATCAGCCAGGCCGGCTACTGGGTACCGCGAGCGCTGGCATTCGAGCATCGCCCGGTTGCCGCCGTCGCGGATCCCGGAGTGATCGACGTCGCAGCCTCATGGAAGCGGCCTTTGGCGCAGTTCATGCGCGACCAGCTCCGCGACGGCAAACGCGCTGCGTTTGACCGGGAGATGCGCATCGTCGAGCAGCTGTCCTCGAATACGGCAGGTACGCTGAGGTTCCGCAGTCAGCCGTACGGGCTTGATAGCGACTCGCGCTTCGACGTCTACAAGCTGGTGGAGACGTACCGTCTGGCTGGCGAAGAGCAACAGATCACCACCCCGTTGCTGATCACCGACCCTGAGGACGAGCAGTTCTGGCCAGGGCAGCCACGCGAGCTCTACGAGCGCCTGCCAGGCCCCAAGCAGCTCGTGCCCTTCACCGCCCACGAGGGTGCGGCGCGGCACTGCGAGCCGATGGGCCGGTCCCTGCGCGAGACCCGCATCTTCGACTGGCTGGACACATATCTGCGATGAGCGCGACTTAGATCGGAGCTGGATCGGTCGCGCCAGACCAGAACTCGATCCCCCAACGGGTGGAGATGTTCTTTAGCTCAGCGGGACCCGGCGGGACGCACTCGGGCGGGGCATCGAGGTTGGCAACCTGCACGCCGGCCTCCACGAAGTACCCGGACATCATCGCCGGCAGCCCGACGACCTGGAATACACACGGCTTGCCGGAAAGGTTCAGCGTGCCGTGGTAGACCCACGGCGCGACGTACACGGAGTCACCTGCGTTCAGTATCCGGGTGCAGCGCATCGTGTCCTCGCGCAGCTCGCAGAGCGTCAGCTCGCCCTCGAGGACCCGGAACCACTCGGCGAACTCGTGACGGTGCGGAGGCGGTCCGCCACCGGGAGCAGCGTGCACGTCGATCACATCCAATCGGTTGCCGGCCTGAGATCGGTCGAGCAGGATGGTGACATGGTTGCCGCCGGCAACCACATACGTCGCGCAGTCGCCGACCGCTACCGGCAGCAGTGGTGGGATCTCAGTGGTCAAGACGATCCTCCAATTCGCACATTCGCCGAGATCAGCTCGGGCGCTGGTTGGCACGAGCCGCCGCACGCGCGATCAGCGACAGCAGTTCAGGCACGTCCATCCGGGGAACGACGGCTTGGACTAGCGTGATCCCGGGACGCTCGCGCGATTGCGACAGTGCATCCGCCAGCGCCGCACAATCCCTGACCACGCTGGCACTGACGGCGGCATCCGCCGGGGCCAGCGCCCGCAGCAGAGCACCCCAGTCCCATCGCACGATGTCGTTGTAGGGCGCGTCCGGGCCATGGATTGCACGCTCGACCGTGTAGCCGTCATTATCGACCACCACGATCGTGGCGTTGACGTGCTCGCGGACCAGCGTGGAAAGCTCCATTGCAGTCATCTGCGCTGCGCCGTCGCCGACCAGCAGCACACCGCGGCGATTCGGAGCCGCCAGGCAGGCTCCAAGCAGCGCGGGCAGCGTGTAGCCGATCGATGCCCATAGCGGCTGCCCGAGGAATGTCACGTCGTTGGGCAGACGGCGGTTGCCCATTCCGTAGAACGACGTTCCCTGGTCGGCAAGCACCACATCGCCTGGTCGCAGAAAACCAGCGACAGCGTCCCAGAGACGAGTCTGGTCGAGCGGTGTCGCCCCGCCGGACGGGTCGGGTCGTGAAGCCGGCAGTCGGCTTCGCATGCTCGCGCCGGCACCCGGTAGGCCCGCGACTATCTTCGCGAGCCGACGCAGCGCCGATGCCATTGAGATCGGCGCGAAGGTGGCCGCGCCGACGCTCGCCACCGTGGCGCCGAGCTCGATCGTGCGCGGACGGTCGATCTTCTGGCTGAAGAACCCGCTGTTCAGGTCGGTGAACTGCACGCCGGCGATGATCAGCGCCGCCGCATCCTCGATCGCGGCACTCACCGCGGGGTCGCTCGCCGCACCGGCGTAGATGCCGACGTAATGCGGGTTGCCCTCATGGATCAGGCTCTTGCCCCAGAGCGACGTCGCATGTACGAGTGGACCCGAGTTCACCAGTTCGGTGAACTCTTCGATCGCACCGATGCGATGGACGATCAATCCTCCCAGCACGGCGATCCGGTCGACCTCGCCTGATTCCGCTAACAGACGTCCGGCGGCTGCGGCAAAGGCTTCGAGGGCTAGCGGGTCGGTCGGATCGACGGGAGCCGGCAGTGGTCTACCCGGCGGAGCAACCACACACTCCCCCACATCCGTGGGCAGCAGCAGATAGCCGGGCAGATGCTGGTCACGCACCGCCGCCAGGACCCGATCGATCTCGCTGGTGGCGTTCTGCGGCGTGAGTGCCGCACGGGCGCAGGTAATCGTCGTGTGCATGTCGAGGAAGTGTGTGAACACTCCGTCGCCCAGCGAATGGTGCACAATCCGCTGGGCGGCCTGCGTGCCTTGCGACGGCGAGCCGACGATGTGCACAACGCCCACATGCTCGGCGAAGCTGCCGGTGACCGCGTTGATCGCGCTCAGCTCCCCGACGCCGAAAGTCGTCATCAGCGCCGCCACACCACGTAGACGACCGTACCCGTCGGCAGCGTAGCCGGCGTCCAGCTCATTGGTCGTGCCTACCCACTGCAGATGTTGGTGCTCGATCACATGGTCGAGCAGGCTGAGGGTGTAATCACCGGGTACGCCAAACACGCGGTCGACACCGAGCTCGGCGAGCCGGTCCAGCAAGTAGTCGCTGATCTTATATGGCTGCATTAGATAGTTAGGCCTATGTCAGTTTGGTTGGAGGACCAGCAGCATTGCTGCGCCGGCGGGTGGGTCAAACGCGGCATTCACCTGCCCGGAGTCGGCCGGTGCGATCCACAGCTGACCCGGCACGACATCGGACAGCGACCGGCTCAAGTCGGCTTGGCGGACCGTGACGCCGCGCCCGCCGACGCGGCTGGCGAGCTCCGCTGCAACAGCGGCTACCTGATCACCATTAGTTTCTGGCGCGTGGTCGCGGCGTACGAGGACGACCTCCTCGATCCGCTTTGCATCGCCCAGAAGAATCGCCACCGGCACCGAGGTCGCTGCGGCAACCGCCTCGCCGGGTCCGCCGAGCATCGGGTGTGCCGCTGCGCTGCGCTGCCCGACCAGGACCAGCGATGGCTGCTCAGCAGCCGCGGCATCGATGACCCCCTCAGCCAGCGAGGTGTGCACGAGCAGTGCCGGATCCACGTCGATGCCAAGGGCGAAGCCATCTCGATGCAGTTCGCTCAGGCGCTGCTCCATACTCGCGGCGGTGGTACGGAAGGAGTACAGCAGCGCCCGTACGACGCCGCTGTCGGGAGCTGCCACCTTCGCCCCGATCGCGAAGCCGATGGGTGCCTGCGCGGTGTCCTGGAGCGCCACCAAGACCCGCTTGCCAAGGGCGTCTTGGCGCCTCACGGGCGTGGATACCGCCGATTTGGTGTGCTGTACGAGCAGCGTTGCGCCGACGATCGATATCAGGATGAGGACCAGCACGGCGTTGACGACCGACTGGTCGAACAGCCCGATGTCGTATCCGACGATGGTCGCCGCCAGTGTCGCCGCGGCCTGAGGCATGGTCAGGCCGAGCACCAGGATCGCCTCGGGCCGGTTCATCCGCAGCGATCGCTTGGACGCAAGCACTGCCAGCAACTTGCCGCCGCAGGAGGCGAGGATGAACAGGCCGGCCAACTTCAGCGTCTCGGCCTCGACCATCACGCTCGGCTTCAGCAGCATCCCGACCGAGACCAGGAACACCGGCACGAACACGGCGGAGCCGAAGAAGTCGATCCGCTCCATCAGCGGTCCCTCGTTTGGCACCAGCCGGTTTAGGCCGATGCCGGCGAAGAAGGCGCCCACGATCCCCTCGATCCCCATCACCTGCGCAACGGTCGCGGCCGCCAGCAGCGAGGTCACCGCCGACACGTAACGCACGATGCGATCTGTCCCCAGATGGCGGAAGGCGAAACGCACCAGTCGCGGCAGCAGCACCAGCGAGAACACGGCCAGCACCACCAGCCCGACCAGGATCTGCAATGCGATCGAGGACGGCGAGCCGCCGGATACCTGGGTGCCGGACACGGCGGCCAGCACCACCAGCGAGGCGGTGTCGGTGATCACCGTCGCTCCAACCGCGGTGGCGACCGCCGGGTGCGAGGCGAGTCCGGCGCCGCGGACGGCCGGGTAGGTCAGCAGCGTGTGGGAGGCCAGCAACGAGCCGAGCAGCAGCGAGGCTGCGGCGCTCCAGCTCATCGAGATCCCGACGATGGCGCCAAGCGCCATCGGGATCGTGAACGTGATCGCCCCGAACGACAGGACCGCGCGGCGGTGCACCCGCAGCAGCGCCAGGTCGAGCTCGACGCCGGCGACGAACATCAGGTACAGGAGGCCGACCTGGCCGAGCTCGGGAATCGTGGTGTTGCCGGCACCGATGGCACCGAGCCCGTTGGGGCCGATCAGGTAGCCGCCGATCAGCAGGCCGACGATGCCGGGCAACCGGGCGCGCTCGAGCAGCGGTGGACCGATCAGCACTACCAGGAACAGCACCAGGAACTCCCAGGCCGGACCGGCCGGTGACTTGACCGACAGCGCCGCTAGCGGTAGCACGCTCACAACTCGGTCCTCAGCAGCGGGATCGAGCTCTCCGCATCCGTGGCGGAGGTACCAACCCAGCGGCGCAGCAACGTATCGATGGTTCCGTCGGCGGATAACGCGTGGATCGCCGAGTTGGCCGCCTGGACGTTGCCCGAGCCCTTGGGCAGCGCCGCCGCGATCGACTCATCAACCGGCAGTTGCGCGGTCGCCCGCAGGCGACCGCCTGAGGTGCGTGCGATCGCCACCGCGTAGGGCATGTCGAATACCGCCGCGTCGATCCGACCGCTCTCCAGCGCCGCTTCGATCTGGGCGTCGTGGGGGAAGATGCTGATCGGGGCATCTGGCGCGATCAGGTGTCTGATGATCCCAACGAACGTGCTTCCACGCAGCGCTCCCCAATGCAGCTGCTGCGCGGTGGCCAGATCCGGGATCTCGGTCCCAGTTCGGGTAACAACAGTTGGCGCTGCATCCAGATACGCGTCCGAGAAGTCGAGATGCTGCTTGCGCTCATCGGTCGGGGTGATCAAGGCAAGCGCCATGTCGGCGCCGTTCAGGTGGCCCGATACGATCCGCTGAAACGGCTCGATCTCGACGTGCACGGAGCGCAGACCGAAGCGACGGGCGAAATCTCGCGCCAGCTCGTACTCGAAGCCACCGGTCACGTGCTCGGGCGTTCCCTCCCAGAAGCCTGTGGTAGGGATTAAAGCCGTCGCCACCGTCAGTACCCCCGGCACCTTCGGCGTGAATGTGCCGGCCGCCGGGGAGCTGCTGCGGTCGCCGCACCCGGCGATCAGGAAAGCCGCGAGCACAGCTGTGAGAGGCAACCATGGCAATGCCGACCAGGGAAACCATCGACCGCTCACCTGCTCGGCACCACGGCCGAAGCCGCGGCGAGGCCGCAGCACTAAAAGCTTCCGCATCTCGACGGTCCACGTACCAGCACTAATAAGGGCGATACCCAGTACGCGCTCGAGCTTAACCGAACGTTAGCCGGCGATCGTGGTGGCCACGAGCAGACCTACCATGGGGTCGCGGATAGGCGTTTGCGAATAGCGACGCGGGGATAGCTCAAAGACCGACTCACGCCACCTGTGCTCGCAAGAAGAGGGATCACATGCTCGGAACAATCATCGGCCTCATCATCATCGGACTTTTCGCCGGCGCGGTCGCTCGGCTACTCGTACCCGGCCGCCAAGCCCTTACGATTCCGCAGACCGTGTCGATCGGCATCATCGGCTCGTTTGTCGGAGGTTTCCTGGGCCACTTCCTCTTTCACCACGGCGGCGGGTTCGTGCAGACCTCCGGCTGGATCGGCTCGATCATCGGCTCGGTAATCGTCCTCTTGCTTTACCTGCGATTCGACCGTGCGCACGCCTGACTAGCTAGCGTCCAGCGATCAAGACGCGCTCACAGTCTCCCGACGACCAGCGCGACGGCCAGCACGACCATTGCCATTGCCAACACCGACAGAGTTCTCTCGAGGGGCGAGAGCAGCCGCTCGCTGGTGATCTCCCGCACCTGGCCGTCGCGCAGAGTCTGACTCCCGCTCACCGAGATCGTTCGCCTACGCAGCTCCCGCGCCGGAGTCGAGAGTCGTCGTTGGGCGACACTCAGCAAAGCGCAGGCCAGCGCAACCAGGACGCACTGCAGCCGCAGGTTCAACGCTTCGACGAACCAGCCGGTCAGGGCAGGAAAGCCACCCCAGGCCGCGGCAAACCACAGGTCGGAATGGAAGCGCCCGCCGAACAGCTCCAGGTTGTAGGCCAGTGCCAGGAATGCGCCGGCCACCGCGAACGGGATCAGCCATGCGGTCAGGATCACCGCACCGAGGATCCCGATTGCTACCGCTCCTCCCAACCCGGCCACGGCCAGCCCCACCAGCACGTTCTGCGACAGACGCGTGCCCAGAGGCCGCCCCGCCAGCTCGTCCAGGGCATGACAACCGATCCCGAGCGCGAGAAAGAAGGCAGCGAGCGCCACACCCAGACGCCAGAACACAAAGGTCGGCGCCAGCGCGGCGCCGATCGCCACGTAGCTGAGGTGCCACGCTGTGTAGGGCGGATGCAGGATCGTCACAAGATCCCGCCAACCGCCGGAGGAGAGAGCGTAAAACGCGGGCCGATGCGCCGCGGAGCTATCCGCGCGCAGCGACGTCTCGCACCCCCGTCACGACGATGCCGGCTCCGAAGCTCAGCTCCCGCTGGTCCACATGCTCGATCCCAGCGCCCCGCCACAGCGCCGGCAGGTCCGGCTCCGCCGCGTGAAACTGCTCGATGCTGGGACCGAGGAACCGGCCTACCTCATACCAGTCTCGTGACACGATGCGACCGAGCAGCGGCAGTCCGGTCCGCGTGTGGACCCGCCACAGCCCGCGAAGCGCCGGGTTGCCGGGAACTCCGAACTCCACCATCCCGACCCGCCCACCAGGCTTGACCACCCGCGCCAGCTCACGCATCGTCGCTGCCGGATCATCGACGTAGCGCAGCAGGTAGGTGAAAGTCAGGGCGTCGAACTCGCCGTCGGCGAACGGTATCGCCTCCGCCTCCCCCAGCATGAACGACAGCCGGCCTTGCAGTTCCGCTCTGTGCTCCAGCTGAGCCTGAGCCCCGGCCAGCATCGCCTTGCTCTGGTCGAGCCCGATGACCTCGGCGCCACGCGCCGCATGTGCGAAAGCAACCATTCCGGTACCGGTGGCTACGTCGAGAATCCGCATTCCCGGCTGAGGGTCGATCGCCTCGACGAGCGCCCGCCGCCACCGCGGGTCCTGACCGAAGCTCATCACTGCACCGACCCGGTCGTAGTGGTCGGGGAGTCCGCGGAACAGCTCAATCGCGTGACGCTTGCGAGACGAGGACATCGACTTGATCAGGGTCTAGAGACACCAAGGACGCACGGATCGACCAATTCTTCCCGAAACCGCGGGATGCTAGTCACAGGATCGTTGCTGCGTGATGTGGTTAGCGCGTGCCGGTACAACGCAGGTCGGCGTCGAAGGAGCCGATTCGGTATTGCGCAAGCGTCGGCGCCACGCTGGTAAAGCTACCGCTTGCGCAGTTCTGCCGCGCCTGCTTGAGTGTTGCCGCGGTTCCGGCCACCCAGTCGGGCAGCTGGCCGTTGAAGGCCGTCGATGTTGTCTGCGCCGTTAGCCCAGTGATCTCTTTCCATTGGTCGCTGGTGGAGTAGATCCCGATCGGCCCGGCGGCGCCGGCGTTGTGCAGGCCGGCGATAAAACCCTGCAGCGCGGCGACGTTGAGCTGGTAGGTCCCTGCCCAGCTCGCCATCAGCTCAACGTCCAGCCACCACGGCGCCGTCTTGGCGACGGCCGGGTCCACTGCGGCGACAAGGTGGTAGGAGTGGACCGCGCGTTGCTCGCCGTAGACGTAGGAGCAGGCGTTGGTCAGCAAGCCGTTGCAAGCACCGTAGGCCGACGCCTTGCCGTCCCTGGGCCAGTCCGCGACGTGATGGCCGCCAGGGTTGCCGGTGTCGATGTACAACGACACCGGCGGTTGCTTGGGCCGCTGCTGCCCCGGCGCGTCACGCGCCCAGTCCAGCTCCTTGCCGAGGCACGGGTTCGCATCGCTTGCCAGCCCGCCGTTCACACCGACGATCCCGAACAACTGGTGCGATGGGTAGGACCCCGAGCACTGCGGATAGGAGACGTCGTAACCAGCGGTCGGCGACGAGCCGCGCAGCACGACCAGCAGCACCACAACGACGATGACGACAAGCGCCACCGCCAACATCCATCGCACTCTGGGCCGGAAACGGCTGACAGACTGCACCGCAGTCAAGCTACCACGAAGCGAGGCATCTGCCGGCGTCGCATGGCGCAGGAAGCTGTTCACGAGCTGCTGGGACCCACCAATGGAAGCCCGGTCGCGTCCCACATGGTGGAGCCCAGCCACGTGGCTGCCGGGCCGTGCTCATGCCTCAGTCGCCCAATCCGATCTGCTTCAGGAACTTGACCAGGTCGTACATCAGGTTCTCCTCGACGATCTGGCCGTCCTGCCACTTGGCGACCGTGAAGAAGTCGACATCGAACGACTTCCCGGTAGCCGGGATCTCCTCGCCGGCGGGACCTTGCATCGGTCCTGTCATCGTGCCAGTGAACCGCGAGACCGAACACGTCCAGTCGCCGGAGGCGAAGAAGATCTTGTAGGGCCGATTCTGCACGTGGTTGTCCGGGAACGTCTTGAACATCTGGATGGCCTCGGCACGGTGATCGTGGATCCCGTTGGTCGGATCCTGGCCGGGCCAACGCACCACCACGTCGGACTTGTGGCGGGCGTCGAACGTGTCCCAATCCTGCGCGTTCCATGCGTCGTCCAGGGTCTGCATCAGTCCCATATTCTCTTCAGCGCTCATCGTTGCTCCTGTTCGGTAGTGGTGATTCGATAGGTAAAAGTCGGTCTCATGGGCCGGTAGCCATCGATGGAGTCTGTTCGGGGGTACTTGTTCCGCGGGCGGTGGCGGCTACCGGTTTCCGTCGGGTGTGACGATGTGGACGGTGATCGCGCCCGGGTCTTGGACGCTGAACCCGAAGTCAAGATTGCTGGTTGGGGCGCCGGCGGAGTCGATCCGGGCGCGCACCGCGTTGACGTCGGATTGGTCTGGAACGACGATCGTCCAGTGGCGCAGGCCGATCACGCCGGCCGGTTGTGGCGGTATGTCGGTGCCTTTCCAGAGGTTGAAAGCAAGGTGATGGTGGTAGCCACCGGCTGAGACGAACGCGGCCTGTCCGGGAATTAGTGTCGTTACGTCGAACCCCAGAAGGTCGCGGTAGAACGCCAGACCGTCGTCGAGGTTTCCGAGGTGCAGGTGGAGATGTCCGACCTGTGTGCCGATCATCGCGGTGTCGACGATCGGTTCGTGGGCGGTGAGCGCGAGCAGTCCGTCGAGGTCCAGCGGGCCCGGGCGAATGCTCTCCATCTTCGAAAGGTCCGGCCAGACTGATCGGTCGCGGTCGACGGCCAACTCAAGACCGTTACCGTCGGGGTCCGCGAGGTAGATCGCTTCGTGGGTACCGTGGTCGGACGCGCCCTGTATCGGAGTGCGGCTCGCAGCCAGCCGACGTGCTACCCGGCTCAGCTCGATCCGCTCGGGATATTTGATCGCGACATGGTAAAGCCCGGCGGTGCGCCCGGGCGTCAAGGCGGCTGGATCCGCGTGCAAGGCCAGCACGGCCGCATCGCCCGCACCCATCCGGGCGCTGCGGTCCGCGCGGTCGAGCTCGACCAGGCCGAGCACGTCACGGTAGAAGGAGACCGAGCGGTCCAGGTCGCGCACCGTCAGGTGCACAACCCCGAGCACGGTGGCCGCCGGAAGGCGGCGACTCTGTTCCGCAGCGGGGCTATCGGTGAAGTCGGTGGTGGTGTCCATGGATTTCATGATCGCTGCCGGCTACCGTGGTGTAAATGGCAGAAACCGTCGAGCACATGGACCTCTCGCCGGACGCCATCATTTGCGGGCCGGAGGTCATTACCTGCGGGCCGGACGGCAAGCCGCGACCATCGGCTGAGCTCGCGGGCCCACGCCGTGCCGCTTTAGCGCCGGTAGCCGTCCAATGGCTGAGCAACGCCGTGATCGGGGTCGAGGATCGCGTTGCGCCGCACCGCCACGACTATCACGAGCTGATCTGGATCCGCGAAGGCTCCGGGCGCCACCTCCTCGACGGCACACCGGTCGACGCTCCCGCGGGAACAATCACCGTAATCGGTCGCGGCCGCGTACACCGCTTCGACGAAGCCCGTCACATCACCGGTGCAGCGCTTGACTTCTCAGACGAAGCGCTATTCGCCGAACCCAACGCTGGACCAACCGCGACGCAGGCTGCGCCCGCCTGGCTAATCAACTCCGCCGCCTCGCCGACCGTCATCGTCCCACCCTCCCGGACGCCCGGACTCGAAGCCGTCCTTCACTCACTCGACGACGAAGCACGGCGACCCCCGGACGAGCGCTCCGCCGACCTGCAACGCCATCTCCTCTGCACGCTGCTGCTCTGGATCGATCGCTGGCACGAAGACGCCACCCCCCGCGACGCGGACACCAGCGACGCGCACCTCTACGTCCGTTTCGTCCGCCAACTTGAGCGCGACTTCGCCAGCCACCACGACGCCGCCTACTACGCGAGCACACTTGCCGTGCCCGCCACGACCCTCGCCTATGCACTGCACGCCAGCACCGGCCAGACCACCAAAGAGCTCATTCTCGACCGCGTGATGCTCGAAGCCGCGCGCCTCCTACGATTCACCGATCTCGCGATCAGCCAGATCGCGTACCGCTGCGGCTATAACGACCCTCTCTACTTCTCCCGGGCGTTCAAACATCACCAAGGGCGATCACCCGCCAACTACCGAGCATCCATCCGTGGCACAACCTCTCGGGTCAACGCCGCTGCCTAATCGACGCCAGCTTCGAGCTCGGCACGTGCATTCCGGGTCATACCCTCGGCCGGCTCGACCGGCGGGCGGACGGCCAGATGCCTCAAGAGTTGACCAGACCATGAGCCGCATCAGGTCAGTACGGGTCATCGCGAGGTCGAACACGCGTCCGGCGAAGCCCGGGAGGTCGTCCAGGGCGACAGCGAGGATCCACGCCTTCGTGTCGTCGGCCTTCGACATCGATATCTTCTCCCGGGACAAGATCGTCTATTGACTAACCGGTTAGTCAAGTTCAGACCAAGGAGCAGCCAGCACGTCCGGCCTCCCCTAACCAGCTCCGCTGAGTTCCGCTCGTGCGTCCGAGTTCTTGCTTCTCTTCCCCGAGTAGGGGAGATCCCGCTGGACCTCCCCTACTAGACCAGCTGGGACCGCACTCTCTGCGCGTCCTCGACGGTCGCGACCCGTCGCGCCTAGTTGCCGTTCACACTCGCCGTTGTGTCGGTGGAAGCCGGAGTCATCGGGTAATCGGGTAGCTTGTCCGCGCTGACGATCTTCTGGCTCAAGTACGCGGTCCAATCGGTGAGCTTGCCCGCGGTGTTGTAATCCTTCTCTGCAACTAGCCTGCCGGTCTGCTGATCGAAGATCAGCTCGGACTGGAGACGGTCGTCCGAGTAGAAGCGGACGCCCAGCCCCGTTTGCCCCGTCGGAGCAGCGGACATCGCCGCCACACGTAGCGACGGACTGCCTCGAAGTTCTGCTCGTAGATCTCGTGGAAGCGCGCTTCGCGCACCAGGTCTGCTGCCATCGTGCCCCTCCGGCGAAATGGGTCTCGCCCTACATATGTCCGGATGGTGCGCGGAGATTTCAGGCAGGCCCGGCGGAAGCCTACCGGCGGCGGGATGACCACCGGCGAGTAGCTGCCATCCTTCTGATCGCGACGCGATCCGAAACGGCACCATCCTCCGGCCGGACACCGAAGGAGCTCGCGGTAGGCATCACCGCGATCGTGGCCACCCTCGTCATCGTCACAGCCGTGCCGCAGCTGCCGTGCTGCGTGAGCCTCGTGGTCGCCCCGGCCACTACAGCGGTCCAGTGGATCAGGTGACGAAACGTGGCTAGTGAGTATGGCTGTGCGGTCAGGCGGTCTGGGGGCAGCGGTCCGGAGCGGGCCGGCTAGTACTCCCCGTTAGCGGCGAGCCACAGCGCATTCTTCAGGTCGAAGGGACCTGCATCGATGTTCCAGGGCCGCCCTGACCAGACGTACCCATCGCAGTACTTCTTGGCGGCCTTTGCGGCCGCGGTGCCGAGCTTCCACCGTGGCGAGGCGACGTTCGAGGTCGGCGGGATCCCGGTCCGCTGGCAGACCGTCTGGATTCGGCCGTGGCACATCGGCGCGCCGTTGATCGCTCGCGCTGGGACCTGGTGGGGCTTGTATGGCTGTCCGTTCTCGTCGGTGTTGACGATGAAGTGCTTGCCCTTCACGCCGCGCTTCGCCAGCTGCGCAATGACGTTCGCTCCGTACCGGTCCTCGGTCTTAGTCGGGTCGTAGTCGGTGTCGTCGAGCGCGAACCCACGGGCGTAGCGGATGCCGTTGCGGATCAGCAGCTTGGCGTCCTCCGTCGCGGACACCCAGCCGGACGTGCCGGCGTCGATGTAGACCGTGGTGTGCCGCTTGGCGCTCAGCACCCGCGCGGCGTAGGTGTCGATCCGCCCCGGTGCTGTGGAAGAGGTCTGCCATGCGAACGGCAAGTCGACCTGCTCGATCACCAGCGTCCGCGCGCTGCCGATCCCCGCCGCCATGTTGCGATACCAAGCCTCATCAGCGCTGACGTCCCACGATCCGTGGGGCGTCTTGTTCTCCCACGGATTCAGCTCGAACGTCGCGAACTCGGTGAGCGCGTTGTGGTTCCCGTTTTGCGACGCCGCCACGGTCGCGGCCGTGTCGGCGCGCACCTCGCCGGTCGGGTCCCAGTATCCGAGCCACACCGCCCGTGGTTGCAACGCGAGCCGGCCAAGCAATACGTGCTTCGAACCTGATGCGGACTGATACGCGTCCCACAGATCGTCGTTGTGCGGGATCCCCCACGCCATGCGGCTGATCGGGTCTGTCCGGGCTCTCGGCAGACCGCCGTTGGCGGTACCCGCTTGGGCTGCCGGCGCCGCCAGGACGAGGGCGATAGCGCTCGTGGCCAGCATCGCCAATATCCGCCGCCCGCTACGGCGCACATCCAACAACCTGTCCCTGTCAATCCGGAAAAGCTTCAACACTCGGTAACAACACGTACACACGCCCAAAGAAGCGCTCGCAAACACGGCTTGAGCCGGACCGGTTTTGACGGAGGCGGTGATCTGACCTTGTTTGGGTGGAGTTGGGTTTCTGGAATCGGGCGGCTTTGCTGGTTGTTGTCAGTGGTGACGTTCCTGGGGTTGCCTGTTGGTGTCGACTGGGAGCGGCGGCAGCGCGCGAAGGCGCCGGAGAGCATCGAGGAAGCCGGTCTTCCAGGGCCAGCGGGCCCGCAGGCAAGGTCAGTACTCGGGAACCTCGACTTTCCCCTCAGCCACCTCGACCATCTCCTCCGAGAGCGGCTTCTCGTGCATCAGCAGCGCGAGGATCAGAGATATGACCATGAACGGAACCGTCCAGAGAAAGACGTGGTGCTAGGCGATCACGTAGGTGTGAGTGCCCGGGTTGATGGGGTGCCGTAGACCCGAGTTGAGGATCGCGCCGAACAACGCCGCGCCGAGCGCGCCGCCAAGCGTCTTACCGAAGTTCAGCGCGCCGGTTGCAGCCCCGAGATCGCCGGGCTCGACGTCGTTCTGTCCGGCTAGCACCGCCACCTGGACGAACAGCCCGATGCCGGCGCCGGCAATGAACAGCAGGACAAGCAGCCAGATCGCCGGCGTGGTCGCGGTAAAGCGGCTGATCAGGAACATTGGAGTGCCAGTGATGACGGCGCCGATGATTGGATAGATCTTGTAGTGGCCGGTCTTAGCGATCAGCTCACCGGAGATCATGGTGGCCACGATCAGACCCAGCATCGCGGGAACCAGATAGAGGCCCGACGTGAACGCGGAGTCACCGTTGGCCTGCTGGCGTTGCTCGGGGATGTAGAGCAGCACGGCAAACGGCACCAGGGTGGCGATGCCGAACTGCGCGAACGAGATGTTGAAGACCTGACCGCGGAAGAGCCTGAGCGGAGTGATCGCACCAATCGGCAGGTTGATGATGAAGATCCAGCGCCAGGAGATGTCGGCGGCGAATACGCCACCGAGCAGTGGACCGGCGATCAGAGAACCGGTCGCGACGCCACCGGCTGCGCGTCGGCGGCCATCAGCGAGCCTCCCGCGCCGGAAGTGCGCTGCGACCCGGCTGCGTGAACGCGAGTGTCAGCTGAGCTGAGCGGCGATGCCGTCCAGCAGCCAGTTCAGCGCGGCAGCAAACCATGACCGCCGGACAGCGCCAAGCACCTGGCACGACTGAAGCGTTTGATGTACGGTTATGTCGCGGCAGGGAGCCTGTACGCGCGGATCATCGGTGTCACGGAGGTATGAAGATGGATTCTGAGCTTGGTCTGTCGGTGCTTCGCTCGCCGCTTGCAGTGAAGTCGCTGCAGTTGAGGAACAGGATCGTCATGGCGCCGATGACGCGGCAGAAGTCCCCGGGTGGGGTACCGGGCGAAGACGTGGCGGCATACTACGCGGCTCGAGCTCGTGGCCAGGTCGGCTTGATCATCACCGAAGGCGTGTTCGTGCCCCACCCCTCGGCGGGCTTCAGCAAGGATGTACCGACGTTCGACACCGAGGCGGCACGCGCAGGCTGGCAGCGGGTCACCGCAGCCGTGCACGCTGAAGGGGGCCGCATCGCAGCGCAGCTCTGGCACGTCGGCGTCGCACGACCCGAGCGCTCAGGACGCTTCCCGGATGCCCCAGTCCTCAGCCCGTCCGGGCTGGGCCTTGACGGTACCCCAGCTGGCCTGTCCACCGCGCCTGCCGACATCGACGACATCGTCGCCGCGTTCGGCCAGGCGGCCTCGTTCGCCGTCGAGTGTGGGTTCGACGCCGTCGAGGTGCACGGCGCCCACGGCTACCTCGTCGATCAGTTCTTGTGGCAGCGCACCAACCGCCGTGACGACCGCTACGGCGCCGGCTTTCGCACCGCGTTCGCAAGCGAGATCGTGCGGGCTATTCGCGCAGCCGTTCCGTCGGACTTCCCGGTGATCTTTCGGTTCTCGCAGTGGAAGTCCGGGCAGTACGACCAGCGGATCGCCACCTCGCCGGACGAGCTCGAGTCCGTCCTGGCCTCGCTCGTCGACGCGGGCATCGACGTCCTGCACGCGTCGACGCGGCGCTACTGGGTGCCCGAGTTCGAGGGCTCGTCGCTGAACCTCGCCGGCTGGGCGAAGAAACTGACCGGCCTACCGAGCATCACCGTGGGATCCGTCGGCCTCGACACCGAGTTCAACGGCCCGGCAGGCTGGAACGAGCGCGCACGGCCGCGGGGTCTCGAAGATCTCCTCGCGCGACTCGCGGCGGACGAGTTCGACCTGGTTGCCGTCGGTCGCGCCTTGATCGCCGACCCGGGCTGGGCAGCGAAGACGCTCGGGGGTGAGCTTCACCACACGGTGCCCTACTCGAAAGATCTTCTGGAGCAGCTGGTGTGAGTTACCCCGGCACCGCAGGCCTGCCTCCGGGGCCGGCGACTGCGCGCTTCGACCTCGAAGCCGCGCCGGCTCCGCTCGGGTTCGTTCAGGACCTTCTGAACACATGCGGTGCCGTGCGGTCTGGCATACCGGACCTGCTGGCGTCCGTCGCGGCAGCCGATCTGTGGGCGCACCAGGCGCTGGGATGGATCGGCGTCCCGCAATCGGGAGATCTCTGCCGTGACGAGAAGGATCTGCGGGCTCTGGCCGCCTGTCGGGAATACCTGCACAGCCGACTGACAGGCTGCACCGGCCAACTGTCAGCTGCGGGAGCTGACTTCGAGGACGTTGTACCCCTGCTGCTCGTGCCGGATGACGGAGGTTGGACGCTGAAGCCGGCGCAAAAGGGTGCCGGGCTCGTGATCGGCATAGCCGCGATCGCTGCCTACGAGTCCAGTCGCGACGGAACCTGGGTACGGCTGAAGGAGTGTGCGAACCCGGGATGCCCCAGCGTCTTCTTCGATCGATCGCGCAACAACACTCGCGTCTGGCACTCACTGAGCAAGTGCGGGAACGCCATCAACCTGCGCAACTCGCGCCAGCGGCGCGCCTCGATAGATACCCGGTAGCGGGAGGGCGGCTACACGCCCGTTGACGTGCCAGATGGCTGCTGCAGGTCGACGTCCTGCAGCGCCTTGGCCGCGAGTGCGCGCAGCTGGCGACGCTCATCGGTGTCGAGGGTGTCGAGCACGTCTCGTTCAGTCGCGTCGAGCGCGGCCTCGGCGCGCTCAACTGCCGCACGTCCCGCCTCGGTGAGCTCGATGAAGTGGCGCCGACGATCATGACGATCTGGAGTTCGCGTGAGAAAACCACGATCCTCGAGCGCGTTGAGCAGCAGCGACAGGCTGTTCGCGTCGAGTAACAGCGCATCCCCAAGCTCCTGTTGAGGCCGTCCGTCGGTGTCGCGCAAAGCGCTCAAGGCCGTGAACTCCTTAAGTGACATGCCAAGCGACCGAGAGTCGACATGACGATGCACCGCCCGCGCGAGACGGGTGATGAGAACAAGCGCTCCAGCCGGCTCGTCAGCCACGGACGGGATGGTAGCGATGTGCTAAGCCTCTCAGTATCTTCCATACTTGATGACTATCATGGATTTATGACAATCATCCGGGAAGGAAGAGACAGCAGTGAGCAGAATCGCCCTCGCCACCGGCGCCAACCAAGGACTCGGCCTCGCGCTCGTCGCCGGACTCGCGCAGCGCCTGGATCGCGACGACGTGGTCTATCTGACTGGCCGCAACCAGCAAAGGCTCGCGGCTGCGGCCGCGAGCATCAACGGCAGCCGTGCCAAGGTGCGAACCGAGTTGCTCGACGTTGCCACGGTGGACAGCGCCAACCACCTCGGCACCACCCGAACGCTGCGCGCATTCGCGCCGATCCTACGTGACAGCGGGCGCCTGATCGTCGTCGCCAGCAGCCTCGGCACGCTCCACTGGCTCGCGCCGGTGCTGCATGAGCGTTTCGAGGATCTTCCGACGCTGGCTGCCGTCGACGAGGTCACCTGCGCCTGGCGTGACGCGGTCCGCGATGGCAGCGCCTTCTGGGACGTCAGCGGCGCTCCTACCCCCGCTCAAGCCGCCGTTCCGCTGATCGACCTGGTCCTCGACGAGATTCCGTTGGATACCTACTACGGCCAGCTGATCCGCGGCACAACCGTGCTCCCCTGGAAACCATGAGTGTGTGGTTCCCTCATCGTGGAGGGTGTCTTTAGGCTGCTCGAGCCTGAGTTTGTTGCTCGAACGCGATTGGGCTGAGCATCTGGTTGTGGGTGTGTCGGCGCTTGTGGGTGTAGAAGCCGTAGCACCAGTCCAGCACGACGGCCTCGGCGTGGCGCAGGGACTTGAATTGGGTTCTTGAGAGCACCTCCCACTCGGGGCTTGAGAAGAATGCCTCGGCGACGGCGATATCGATCGCTGAGCAGGCCAGGAACCGGTCCGGGTGACAGCTGATCGCGGCGCCGAGCAGGCGTCGGGAGTAGAGGTCGATCACGGTCTGCAGGTGAAGCTTGCCGTGCTCTGCGACCGGAACCTCGGTCATGTCCCCCGACCCACCGCACGTTCGCTGCCGCAGCAGCGAAATCACGGCGCAAGAGGTCCGGGAACGGCGTCTTGGTGCGGTCCTGGCGCGTCAGCCCACCACGCCGCCGGATCCGGCGGGCGACCAAGCCCTGCCGGAGCTGCCGGCGGCGAGCCTGCGTAGCCGTCCGGGAGCCAGCCTGTAAGCGCCTCAGCCATTTATAGAGCCAGACCGGTGAGACGCCCGAAAGCCGGCAGCAGACGGCGTGTGGCACCCGATAGCTAACCCGCTTCTCAGCGACGAAGCGTGCCACGCTCACTTCGTCGCCTCTTTCACCCAGAGGACCACGGATCGCCCCCGCACATAACGCTCCATCCGCAGCTCCGCGTTCTCTTTCCGCAGCCGCGTCAGCTCAGCGCGCTCGTCGCCTGGCCGTGCCAGCGCCGATCCCGCGCATTCCTAGAGTTGTGCCCGTGAGTGCGGGCGCATCGACACAATGGGTGCTCCAGCAACACCGGGACAGCCCCGGACCGGTGCTCGCTCCGTTGCGAAATGCCGAGACCAGTCATCCCCCGGGCGCGCCCAGCTCGACTTGCTCAACGCATCCGGCTCACCTCGGTACGGGTGAGTGTTCTGGCCGCGCCGCTCTCTTGCTGACCTGGATTGATGGCCCATGCGCCTACCACGGCTGACGGTCGCCGCCACCACCGCCGTCATCCTCATCGACGCGGTGAGCAAGGCACTGGCCAAGCGGTTCCTCGTCAGCGGGCACATCGTTCACGCCGGGCCGCTACTCGAGCTCGACCTCTACCACAACCACGCCGGCTCGCGAAACATGTTGACCGGCCGTCCAGTCCTCGTGTCCGTACTCTCGATCCTCGCGGTCATTGCCCTAGCCGGCGCCGCAACCCGGGCCCGCGGCCGCGGATCCTCGATCGGGTTGGGACTGCTACTCGGCGGCGGCATCGGCAACCTCATCGACCGCGTCCTGAGCGCCCCCGGCCCGCTACGGGGCGGCGTCATCGACTGGCTCAGACCCTTCAACTCCGCCGGCAGCATGAACCTCGCCGACCTTGCCATCAATCTCGGCCTCGCCGTCCTCGCGATCACCGCAGCTTGGCACTGGTGGAACGAGAAGCATGCCGTCGGAAGCATGCGGCACCGGACGCCGCTCTGCACTAAGTAAAAGCCACTTAGCGGCCAAAGCAAGGCTCCAAGGCTCGACCGCGAACCCGCTGATTCTCGCCAAATCCGAGACCTTGGTCGGCGGGACGGAGCCACCCCGATCCAGCGGTCTGCAGACATCTTCTGCGGTATTCGCGGGTCGGCGAAAAAGCTAGTCGAGGCGAACGGTCAGAAATCCGCTCACTACTCGGGTTTCAGCGCCGTCGCAACGGAGATGGGAGCTACGACGACCGAACAGCCGTCGCCTTCGAAGGACTCAAGCGCGTTACGCCGCGCACGCCGGCCGATCAACCTGACCGGTCAATACTTGCCGTTCGCGGCGAGCAAGAGTGCGTTCTGAGTATCGAAGGGGCCGCCGTTGATGTTCCACGGACGGCCGACCCAGACGTAACCGTCGCAGTACTTCTTGGCGAGTTTGGCGGTGCTGCTGCCAAGGTGCCAGCGGGCGGCGGTGACGTTGGTGGTCGGCGGGATCCCGGTCCGCTGGCAGACGGTCTGCACTGTCCCATGGCACATCGGCGTGTTGTTGATGTTGCTGCTGCCGCCACTCGTCTGCCCGGCGGTATAAGGCTGCCCGTTCTCGTCGGTGTCGACGATGAAGTGCTTGCCGTGGACCCCGTCGCGAGCGAGCGCCGCGATCACCTGAGCGCCGAACTTGAGCTCGACCGCGGTCGAGTCATAGTCGGTGTCGTCGAGCGAGAAGCCGCGGGTGTAGCGGATCCCGTTGGCGACGAGCTTGCGCGCCGCCTGTTTCGGTGTCCACCACCCGTGGGTTCCGCCGTCCAGGTAGACGCTGGTGTGCGGGCGCGCCGACAGCACTTTGGCACCATAGGTGTCGATCTGCTCGGGCTCGCGGCTCGAGGTATTGAGCGTGAACGGAAGGTCGATCTGCTCGACCACCAACGCCCGAGCGTTGCCGATCCCGGCCGCGAGGTTGCGGTACCAGGACTCATCCTCGGACACGTCCCAGCTTCCCGCCGCGGTCTGGCCTTCCCACGGGCTCAGCTCGAACGTCGCCAGCTGCACCAGCGCGTTCGGCTTTCCGTTCCGGCTACCGGCGACGGCCTGCCGAGTTGCCTGTTTAACCTGCGAGACCTTGTTCCAGGCGCCGAGCCACACCGCGCGCGGCTGTAGCGCGAGGCGGCCGAGCAGCGTGTGGTTCTCACCACTCGCACTCCGATAGGCGGTCCAGAGGTCGTCATCGCTCGGCACACCCCATCTGATGTGGGCCAGCGGGTCGGCCTTCGCTCCCGGAAGACCGGCGTTCGCGGTGCCAGCCAGCGCGGCCGGGGTGAGCATGGTGAGAGCGGTGAACGCGGTTGCGGCCACTGCAGCGGTCAGGTGGACCAGACGACGGAACATAGTTAGTGAGTATGACCGTGCGGTCCAGCGATCTAGGAATAGCGGTCCGGAGCGGTCCGGCTAGCACTCCCCGTTCTCAGCGAGCCACAGCCCATTCTCCAGGTCGAAGGGTCCGGCGTCGGTGTGGATGGCCTGGTTTCGGCGGACGTTGTGATCTGCCCTGGTTTTGATGGAGTTGGTGATCTGCCCGGGCTGGATCAAGGCCTCCGTCAAAACCAGTTCAGCTCAACGCGCAACTCCCGGAACACAGATCCGCGTAGCCGAAGCGGTCGAGATCGCTGTCTCCGTCCTGGCGGCCGCTGATCAGCTGCGATGGCCGCCACAACAGGCACGAGGATCGCCCGCAGCTGCGGGCAATCCGGCCAATCGGGGCGATCGGTTCTCATCGCGGCGCAAACGCTGTAGGTATAGCCGTTTGGGCGGGCTGCAATGGGTTTGCAACGGAAAAGCCGGCATCATGCCGGGGTGTTGCGAGGTGAGTCCCGCCGTATGTCATCTCGAACGCGCGTACGTCAAAGCTGTCGCGGCGGCGGCCCATGCAGCGGCACTGAATGCGACGCCAGCGCCACGGGGCCGCGGGTTCAAGCGGACTCGGTACCACGCCCAAAACCCCGGAATCCGCGTATCTGTCGCGGGTTCGCAGCGGGACCGATACAACCCCATTGACGACCTCTGGATCCCCGTAGAGACGGCGATTTCGTGGCCTTGCAGGATCGCTCCGGCGGCCCGCAGCCCCTGGCCGATGACCGCCATCGTTGACCTCCCAGCTCCACACGTTCGGCAAGACGTCGGTCACCGACGGATCCAGCAGCCTCGTGCGAACCGGCGGCCAGATCACTTGCTTAAGCGTAACTAATCTGGTTACATATCATCCATGAGCGCAAACAGCCGCCTGACGATCGCTACCCATGCCTTAGCGTGGGTCGCGTCACACGAACGCCTCGGGGGCGAGTGGACAACGTCAGAACAGCTGGCTGGGAGCGTGAAGACCAACCCAGTTGTGATCCGTCGGCTGATGAGCGAGCTGGTGAAAGCCGGGGTGATTGAGTCTGGCCGCGGCCCGGGCACAGGGTGGCGGCTGACTCGCCCACCGGAGCAGATCACGCTTGCCGAGGTTGCGTCGGCTATCGGGCCCGAGCCGACGTTCGCGATGCACCGCAACGAGCCGAGCACGATCTGCCCGATCGCGCAAGGCATCCGACCGGCGCTGGCCCCTATTTACGCGCGGGTCGACGCCGCGGTGCAACGCGAGCTCGAGAGCACGACGCTTGCCGCGGTCCTGCACGCCACGCTCCACGACTGAGCCACTTCCCCATCGATACGCGGCGCGAGTGCGCCGCCCGTCCCGAAAGGACCATCCATGTCCGGACCCAAGCCAGAATCGTCGTTGTCCTACGCCGTCAAGGCGGTCACCCGATCCGGCGTCACCCGAGATCTGCCACACGGCCCCGAGGACCTGCTCTGGGTCGCCAACACCTCAACCCTCATCTACGGTGAAAGCGACGCCGTGCTCGTCGACACGTTCACCACGATCGAGCAAAACCATGAGCTCGTCGAATGGGTGAAATCGTTCGATCGCAACCTCACCCACATCTACATCACGCACGGGCACGGCGACCACCTCTTCGGCATCGGACAACTGCTCAAGGCGTTTCCCGACGCCAAGGCGATCGGAACCGCTGAGACGGTGGCGGACGCCCCGATCAACGACCAACCCGCCTACCGCGAAGGCTTCTGGGAGCTGCTGTTCCCCGGACAGATCCCAACGACCGTCTACCCGCAGGTCCTCGACGCAGACAGCTTCGAGCTGGAGGGACACCGGCTCGAGGTCATCGACGCCGGCCACACCGATACCGCCCACTCAACCAGTCTATGGGTGCCCGACCTACGCCTCATCGTCGCCGGAGACGTGGTCTACAACGACATACACCAGTTCATGACCGAATCCACTACCGAATCGCGCGAGCACTGGGCCCGCGCCGCCGAGCGTCTCGTCGAATTCGATCCCGTCGCGGTCATCGCCGGTCACAAAAAGCCCGAACTACCCGATGACCCAGCCACGATCGTGCAAACCGCGCAGTACCTACGCGACTTCAACCGGCTCGAAGCCCAAACAGCAACGGCACTCGAGCTCTACGACCAGATGCTCGAGCTCTACCCACGACGAGCAAACCCAGGATCACTCTGGGGCGGCGCAAAAACCGCGAAACCCCAGCCATAACCACACCCCGATCGAGCGCAGCCGACCGATAGACGGAAGCTCAACCCAAACACTGACATGACACGCCGGGCCCCGCTTCGCTCACGCGACGGGCATCCGCTCAACAGCGCCAAGAGACCTGCTTCGCGCGGACTGCGAGACTCGCGCGGCGCCTGAGAAGAGGCCTGCGTCGGCGGTCGGCGCGGCTGCCGCCGCACGGGAGTCGTGGGGCCGCTGCCTTTATCCAGGTTGATCCGCGTAGGTCTGGTAGAGCTGCCGGAGTAGAGCGTTGAGCTGCTTGCGCTCACGGACGCTCAGGGCGCCGAGGAATTGATCGCGTGAGCGGGCGGCGTCGCCGGCGAGATCCTGAACGAGCGCGACGCCGGTTGCGGTCAGGCAGACGGTGCGGCGCCGGCGGTCGTCGGCATCGATCTCGCGCACGACCAACCCGCGCGCGGCTAGCTGGTCGAGGAGCTCGATCTCAAAGGCGTGACGGTCGTCGGCCACGACGTCGGCGGGATGATCGCCTATGCCTATCTACGCCGCTGCCAGGACATTGCCGGTGCCGTGATCATCGACGTGGTCATCCCCGGACTGGACCCGTGGGACGAGGTCATCCACAACCCCTACATCTGGCATTTCGCCTTCCACACGATCCCCCGCCTGCCGGAGTTGCTCGTCCAAGGCCACCAAGCCCCATACCTCGACTACTTCTTCGACGTCCTCGCGGCCGACCCGGCGCGAATCACCCCCGACAAGCGCGCCGCATACGCCCGCGCGTACGCATCCGATGACGCGCTCACCGCCGGTTTCGACCTGTACCGCACGTTTCCCCAAGACGCCAAGGACAATCTGGACGGCACAGACCCCGAGACGCGCACGCCGGTGCTCTACCTCCGTGGCGCCGGCAGCGGCGGCGACCTTGAAAGCTACGCACGGGGACTGCGATCAGCGGGCGTGACGAAGCTGACGACCAAGGAAATCCCCGACACCGGACACTTCATCGCTGACGAACAACCCGCACAACTCTGGAACGCCATCCAAGAGTTCATCGCTACGGCAGCAAGCGAATAGGCCCGCCAACACCGCTACCTCGGTCCGCTGCGTTCGCCGTGGCACGAGCAACTCGACGACTGTCGAGACGGTGCCACACCGCGCGAGAGGCACAATCGCGATGACCACTCGCTTGGTGCTTCAGGTCGCCGGCGTCGTGCGACTGCTTCGCCACGGTTGCACGAGCCGCGCTAGGCAGGTACAGCGTCGGCTTCGGTGGGTGGCTCGCCGACGAGGCGAAGCCCAGCCGCCAACGATCATCACGAGTGTTATCTCCAGCGCTCACGTCAGCCTCCTATCGGTCAGGAGACCGGCTGCTCCGGTCCCTCACCAACACACAGAGAGGCACGTCTCGACTCATCCGAGCAATTCTCGCGCCGACCCCGGCAATCAACCAGGGCACGGCCTCTGCAACGGATTTAGGCGACGCTGCAACGGATTTGCAACGGAGCGGCCACCGAATATCCCCGGACGCCAAAGAACACCGCGCGAACGAGCCCAATAACTACGGGCCTATTCGGCGGTGTTCGCAGATCGGCGTACTACGAGAATGAATCGGGGCGCCCAGATTCGAACTGGGGACCTCACCGACCCGAACGGTGCGCGCTACCAGGCTGCGCCACGCCCCGAGTAGGTCTCCAGTGTGCCACAAACGGTCCAGAGGCGGTCGCGGCGAGATTGCAGTGTGCGGGGCGACGACGCGGACAGCAAGCGGGACGCGACGCGGAGGGGCCTGACCAGGTTCTTCGAAGGTTATTCGCGGTCTGCGGCAACAAGTAGTTGTGTCCGACTGGTGACCGCGCAATACTTCCTCATCACGAATCGATCTGACAGGGAGGTTTGGACCGTTGGCGATTCATCTGACTCCGAGTGAACTCGCACGAGAGACAGGTCTCGGCCGCGAGGACATCATCTCCAAGTGCATCGCTTGGAACATTCCCATCTTCAACGGGAAGATCGACAAGACCCTCTTCCTGCACAACCTTCACCTCAACAAGTCAGAGGCAGCCACAGCCTGAAATAACCGACACTTGACGCTTGATATGCGGGCGGATGGCCGGCGTTGCTGTCTGCCCGCAGCTTTGTCCCGGGACCGGCTTATCACCATGTCAGCGGACACAAGCGTCGAGATCGTTCGTGCGAGGCTCGTGAAAATCCGCCAGGTCGGCGCAACCCAGCAGCCGCGAGCGGTTTCATAGAGCGATGCTGAAAGCGTCCCGATTGTTCATCGCGCCCTTCGCGGCGGTCGCGTTGCTGCTGACGGCCACGCTGGTGGTAGGTGTAGGTGTCGCTTCGGCGTCCAGCTCAGCCAAAGCGAAGGCGGCGACCAGCTCACGCGCACTGAGCTCCCTGCGGACGACGCTCCGCCGCGACCTTCTCCACACGACCCGTCACGGCAGCGTCTTGGTGTACGACCAGACGGCCCGGCGGACGCTGTTCTCGTGGTCGGCGAACACCGCCCGGCTGCCGGCTTCGATCGAGAAGCTCTACACGACCACGTCAGCGCTGTACGAATTCGGCCCGCAGGGACAGCTCCACACCCGGATCTACGGAGTCGGGACGCTCAGCCCCGATGGCACCTGGACCGGCACGCTGTACCTGCGCGGTGGCGGCGATCCGACGTTCGGCGACGCGGCCTTCAACCACGACCTGTACGGAGCCGGGGCGAACATCCAGCTCCTCGTCGCGCGACTGAAGAGCGCGGGCGTGAAGAGCATCGACGGCTCGATCATCGGCGATGGCTCGTACTTCGACTCGCTCGGCGGCGGCCCCGACACCGGCTACAAGGCGAGTCTCGAGACCGAAGGCGAGCTGGACGGGCTTGCCTATGACGCCGGCTTCACCAGCCGAGCCGAGGTGGCGCTACAGCCGCATCCGGTGCTCACCGCCGCCACGGCACTCGCCGCCGCGATGCGCGCCGCCGGCATCAGCGTGCCGAAGAGCACGCAGGTCGGTACCGGCGTCACCCCTTCCGGCGCACGCCAGCTCGCCCAGGTAGGATCGCCGTCGCTGTCGAAGCTGGTCCAGCTCACCAACTCGCCGTCGGACAACTTCTTCGCCGAGACGCTTCTGAAGGACCTTGGCGCGGCCGCTGCTGCCCCTGGCACGACTGCCGAAGGCGCGGCGGTCGTGCGCAGCATCATCGGCGCCCATCTGCGCCTCCACCCCCGCCTCGACGACGGCTCCGGGCTCTCGCGCTACGACCGTACCACCGCCAACCAGGTCGTCTCGTTGTTGCGCCAGATGCGCGGTGACGGCGCTTTCTACGGCTCACTGTCGATCGCGGGCGTACGCGGCACGATGTCGACCGAGATGCGCCACACCCGGGCCGCGAACAACTGTCGCGGGAAGACCGGGACGCTGCACGATGTCGCGAACCTCGTTGGCTACTGCACCGCGCGCGACGGCCATAAGCTGGTCTTCGCCTTCCTGATGAACGGCCTGCCGAACGACGCGGACTACGCCCATGAGGTCGAGGACCGCATGGGCGTAGCACTCGCTAACTACAACGGCTAGCCCTATCGGGGCGCCCCCGCTGGGGCGCCCCCTAGCTCGGCAACAGCACGATCTTCCCGAGCGTGTGCCGCCGCTCCAGCTCGGTGAACGCCTCCCGTACCTCGGTCAGCGGGTAGCGCGCCGCAATCGGGATCTCGAGCTCGCCGGCGGCGATCAGCGCGACCAGCTCCTCGAGCACCGCAGGCGTCGTGCCTACGGAGCTGCCATCGGTCTTCGCCCCGGCGGCGGCCGCAGCCTGGAAGGCGATGATCGAGTCGATCCGCTGCGGCGGCACGCCGAGCGCCACCGCCAGCTCCACGTACTCGGGGCCGAACAGATCGATCGCGGCGTCGACGCCCTTGGGCGCCGCGGCGCGCACGCGCGCCTCGAGCTCCGGACCGTAGGTGACCAGCGTCGCACCGTGCGCGGTCAGCCAGTCGGCGTGCCGCTCCGAGGCGATCGCCAGCACGTGCGCGCCGGCGCGCCGCAGAAGCTGCACCGCGATCGTGCCGACACCGCCGGTGGCACCTGACACCAGTACCGTCTCCCCCGGCTGCGGTGCGACCGCGCGCACCGCCGCCCAGGCGGTTGTCCCGGCGACGCCGAGGCTGCCGGCGGCCTCCCAGCTCACCCCCACTGGCTTGTGCACGAGCTGGCCAGCAGGCACGACCACCTGCTGCGCGTGGCTGGAGCGCTCCCAGGAGTAGCCGAGGACCTCATCGCCCTCGTGCCACTCGCTCACCTGCTCGCCAACCGCGGCCACGACACCGGCAAGGTCGGTGCCCTCGCCGCAAGGCAGCTCGGTCGGATACATCGCTTCGAGCGCGCCGCTGCGAATCCCGGCCTCACCGGGGTTGATCGCCGCCGCGCGCACCTGCACCACCACGTCGTGCGGCCCGACCGGCCGCAGCTCGACGTCGTCCACCTGGAGAACGTCGATGCCACCGAACTTATGGAACCTGACAGCTTTGATCATGCCCTAGAGCTAGCACGCTCACAGCGTAAATGCGAGTCAGTCGCCGAGCAGCCCCTGCAGCTCGGCCTCGCCGATCACGCGGATCCCGAGCGACTCGGCTTTGGTCAGCTTCGAGCCGGCACTCTCGCCGGCAAGCACGTAGTCGGTCTTCTTCGAGACCGAGCTGGTCACGCGACCGCCGGCGGCGACGATCAGCGCACTGGCCTGCTCGCGCGTCAGGTTCGGCAGCGTGCCGGTCAGCACGAACGTCTGACCGGCCAGCGGTCCCTCGCCAGGCGCCGGACCCTCCTCTTCGAAGCGCAGGCCGAGCTCGCGCAGCGCTGCGATCAGCTCGCGCATCGCCGGGTCGTCGAGCTGGTCACGGATCCGCTCGGCCATGATCGCGCCGACATCGGGGGTCTCGGTGAGCTGCTCGACGGTCGCGTCGAGCAGCGCGTCGATCGTGCGGAACTGCTGCGCCAGCGCGCGCCCGATGACGTCACCGACCTCGACGATGCCGATTGCGAAAAGGACCCGGCCGAACGACCGGCGCTTAGAGCCTTCGATCGCCTCGAAGAGCTTGTCCGCGGAGATCGCGCCCCAGCCGTCGAGCTCGATCAGCTCGTCGCGGCGCTCGTGCAGACGATAGAAGTCGGCGGCGGTGTGGACCCAGTCGAGCGCCATGAACTGCTGCACGCGGCTCTCCCCGAGGCCGTCGATGTCCATCGCTCCCGCGAAGTGCGTCAGCAGCTGCTCGCGCCGGCCCGGGCAGTCGTGGTTCGGGCAGTTCGTGAAGACCGCGCCTTCGGGCTTGATCGTCGGCGTGCCGCAGACCGGACAGACCGCCGGGGCCTGCGGCCGCGGCGGCCGATCGGGCCGCTCCACCACATGCGGTGCCGGCGAGACGACCTGCGGGATCACGTCGGCGGCACGCAGGACGATCACGTCCTCGCCGATCCGCAGGTCCTTCCGGATCAGGTCCTCCTCGTTGTGCAGCGTCGCGCGCTCGATCCTGATGCCGCTGACAACCACCGGCTCCAGCTTCGCCGTCGGGTGCAGATCGCCGAACTTGCCGGGCTTCCACTCGATGTCCAGCAGCCTCGTGATCGCCGTCGTCGGCGGGAACTTCCACGCGATCGCCCAGCGTGGCTCGCGGCCGACGAACCCCAGCCGCCGCTGCAGCTCGAGATCGTTTACCTTCACCACCACGCCGTCGATCTCGAACGGCAGCGAGCCGCGCCGTTCGAGCCAGGAGTTGCACTGCTCCACCACTGCCGGCTCGGAGTGCAGCACGCGGATGTCCGGGTTCACCGGGAAGCCGAGCGCGCGGAAGAGATCAAGCGCATCGGTGTGGCGCTCCAGCTCCAGGCCCTGCGAGACGCCGAGCTGGTAAGCCCAGAACGACAGCGGCCGCGACGCGGCCAGACGCGGATCCTTCTGACGGATCGTGCCGGCCGCCGCGTTGCGAGGGTTCATGAACGTCGACTCGCCGGCCGCGGCCCGACGCTCGTTGATCGCCTCGAAGTCGGCAAGTGCCATGTAGACCTCGCCGCGCACCTCGACCAGCGGCAGCGGCTCGATCCCGGCGGCCTTGAAGTCCAGCCGCTGCGGGATCTGCGCGATCGTGCGGATGTTATGCGTGACGTCCTCACCGATCGTGCCGTTGCCACGGGTCACACCACGGTCGAAGACGCCGTTGATGTAGACCAGCGACATCGCCAGCCCGTCGATCTTCGGCTCGGCGACGAACTCGAACTCCGCGGCCTCGATCCCCTCGCGGGCGAGGTGGTTACGCATCCGCTGGATCCAGGCACTCAGCTCCTCGCCGGAGCGGGCGTTCGCCAGCGACAGCATCCGCTGCAGGTGCGGGACCTTGACGAGATCGGAGACCGGCTCGCCGCCGACCTTCTGGGTCGGCGAGTCCGGCGTCACGAGGCTCGGGCCCGCAGCCTCTAGCGCGCGCAGCTCGTCGAGCAGCGCGTCGTAAGCGTCGTCGCCGATCTCGGGATCGTCGAGGACGTAGTAGCGGTTGGAGTGGTACTCCAGCAGCCGCCGTAGCTCAGCGGCGCGTTGCGCCGCAGCGGAATCGTTTGCGCTCACCGCACCAGGTCCGCCAGCAGGTGGTTGAAGTCATGGCCGGAGAGCGTCTCGAGCCCCGGCTCGTAGGTGAGGTCGAAGTGCACCGGCGTCAGCGATACCCAGCCAGCCGCGACGGCAACCATGTCGCTGCCGGTCTGCCGCGATTCGTCCTCCCGGACCACGGCGCTATGCGTCTGCAGATAGCGACCACCTCGCCGGTCGTGACCAACCAGCTCGAGCGTCTCGCGATATCGCCGCTTGCCGAGGTGGGCGACAGCGAACCCCTTGGGGATAGCCCCCGGCACGTTGACGTTTAGAAGCGTGCCGGATGGCAGGGTAATCCCGCCCAGCTCGCCGACGAGCCCCGCCGCCAAGCCCGCCGAGACACCGAAATCGAATCGCTCGTGGGCGGCAGCTTCCTCGGGATCTGACTCCAGCGGGAGCTGAGAGACCGCAATGCTCGGGATGCCGAGCACGACTGCCTCGAGCGCGGCCGCAACAGTCCCCGAGTACGTGACGTCGCCGCCGAGGTTGGCGCCGTGGTTGATCCCCGCGACGACGAGATCGGGACGCCAGCCGTCGATCAGCCCCAGATGTGCCAGCCGCACGCAGTCCACCGGGTTGCCATCAGTGGCGTAGCCGACGCTGTCGTCGTCGAACTGCACCTCCGCCACCCGCATTGGCCGCCTTGTCGTGATCGCCCGCGCGAACGACGAGCGGTCGCCGTCCGGCGCGATCACGCGCAGGTCGAGATCCGTCGACCGCACGAGCGACCTCCGCAAGGCGTTCAGGCCCTCGGCCTCGATGCCGTCGTCATTGGTTAAGAGCACTCGCATGCTGTCAAAGCCTAACCGTCGCCTGGTTCAGGCACCCTCCACGCAGGCCGCCCGCTGGCGGCCTGCCACGCGCCGGACTCAGGCGCTCGCCTAACGATGCCACGCGGCATAGGCCGGCGTGCTTGACAGCCCGACCGCGAGCTAGTATGTTCACCACGTTCAGGTGGACGCAACCGTCCGCTCTGGATAAAAAGTAAAGACTTTTAGAAGCGTCGCTAGAGCTTAGAGAAGAGCGACCACCGCATTGGTGGTTGCTCTTTTTTTGTCTCTTTGCTGTATCTGCTGCATCTGGGGAGAGGTAAACAATTGTCCGTAGCCCGTAAACGGGTCGGTTTGTGCATCCATTTTTCGCCCGGAGGGATCATCTTCCGGGTCGCGCATCTGCTTCTCCCGGTCGTGGACGCCACTTACACCGCGTTGCACTTCCCTGAGCGAGACACAGCGCTTGAGCCAGCCCCTGCAACTGCCACGCCAGCGAGCGCAGCTGACTTCAGTCTTTGACAAAGGAAAGGACTACGTATCCATGGACATCACCGAGTTCTCACTCGACTTCTTCTCGCTGAAAGGGAAAACTGCAATCGTCACCGGTGGCAATACGGGTCTCGGTCGCGCGTTCTCGCTGGCTCTCGCCAAGGCAGGTGCCGACATCTTCATTCCGACCGTCATGGACGACGGTGGCGAGACCGCGGGGCTGATCGCCGAGGCCGGCTCGAAGAGCGAGATGATGACGGCCGACCTGACGCAGCCAGGCGTGCCGAAGCAGATCGTCGACGAATGCATCTCGCGATACGGGAAGCTCGACATCGTCGTGAACTGCGCCGGCATCTGCAACCTCGCCGAGGTCGACAAGTTCGATCGCGCTCAGTGGGATCCGATGATCGCGCTGAACCTGACTGCACCGTTCGAGCTCGCCTACGAGGCGTCGAAGGTGATGGTTGAGCAGCGCTCCGGGAAGATCATCAACATCGGCTCCGTATTCACGTTCCTGGGCGGCCAGTGGTCACCAGCGTATGCGGCAACGAAGCACGGCATCGCCGGCTTTGCCAAGGCGTACTGCGATGAGCTCGCGCAATACAACATCCAGGTGAACGTGATCGCACCGGGGTACTTCGCGACCGCGATCACCGAGTTCACCCGCTCGAACCCGGAGACGAACAAGCGCGTCCTCGATCACATCCCGGCGAACCGTTGGGGCGATATCGCCGACCTGATGGGCGCCGTGGTGTTCCTGGCCAGCCGCGCGTCGGATTACGTGAATGGCCATGTCCTTTCCGTCGACGGAGGCTACCTGGTCCGATGAGCACCACAACGTCAACATCTGATAAGGCCGGGCAGACGCTCGCAGCTCGCTCCGACCTCGACCGCGGCGCGATTCGCGCGGCGCTGATCGGTTTGCTCGGTGCGAAGCAGGTGTGCACCGACGAAGCCGCGCTGCGCTCCGCCAGCGTCGACCGGTTCAAGAAGTACACGGCGGTGAACGGGATCTTCTACGGCCCCATCCCCGCCGCAATCGCGAAGGTCACCAGCCCCGCGGACGTCGCGAGCGTGCTCGCCTTCGCCAACGAGCACCGGATCAACGTCGTCCCCCGGACAGGCGCCACGGCCACTGAGGGCGGGCTCGAAACCATCGTCCCCGACACGATCGTCCTCGACGGCTCACCGATGGACCGGATCATCGCGATCAATGAGACCGACATGACGGCCACGGCCCAGTGCGGCGTGCCGTTGCAGAAGCTGGAGGACGAGGTCCGTAAGCTCGGGCTGACGACGGGCCACTCACCACAGTCGAAGCCGCTCGCGCAACTCGGCGGACTGACGGCAACCCGTTCGATCGGCCAGTTCTCGACGCTTTACGGCGGCATCGAGGATATGGTCGTCGGACTCGAGGCCGTGTTCCCCGACGGCACGATCAGTCGCATTAAGAGCGTTCCGCGCCGCGCCGCGGGACCCGACATCCGGCACATCGTCATCGGCAACGAGGGCGCCCTCTGCTTCATCACGGAGGTGACCGTCAAGCTCTATCGCTACCGCCCCGAGAACGACATCTATCAGGGGTACCTCGTCGGCGACATGGACACGGGCCTCGCGATCATTCGCGAGATCATCACCGACGGCTTCCGTCCGTCCGTCTGCCGTCTGTACTCGGAGGAGGACGCACGCCAGCACTTCGGCGACGAGTGCCACGACAAGTGCCTGATGGCGTTCGTCTCCGAAGGCCCGGCAGAGATCGCCAAGGCCACTGCCGCCGCGATCGAGCATGCCGTCGCCAAGCATCCTCACGGCGCGTTCCCCACCGAGCTGATCGTGAACTGGTTCGCCCACCTGAACTGGGGGCTGACCGAGATCAAGGCCGAGCAGCAGTCGATGCTCACCGATCATCATCTCGGGTACACCACTGAGATCTCTGCCAACTGGTCGGACATCGGCAACATCTATCACGCGGTGATGGACAGGATTCGCGCCGAGTTCCCGCACCTCGACGACCTGACGATGCTCGGTGCTCACTCCTCCCACAGTTATCAGACGGGGACGAACCTCTACTTCGTCTACGACTACGACATCCATTGCGAGCCGGAGCAGGAGATCACCGAGTACCACATCCCGCTTAACGCCATCATCGTCGAAGAGGCGCTGAGCCACGGTGGCTCAATGGTCCATCACCACGGCATTGGTAAATACCGCACCGACTGGACCGAGTGCGAGCACGGCAGTGCCTACTACATGCTGCGCAAGCTCAAGGATGCGTTCGACCCGAACGACATCATGAACCACGGCACCATCTTCAAGGCGTGAGCCTCGTGGCACGAAGGCCGACGAGCGGAACGGCCATATGACAAGCTACTTAATTGGTATCGACAACGGTTCGCAAAGCACGAAGGTGACCATCTTCGATGAGCGCGGCACCGTGGTTTGCGAAGGTAAGCAGACGCTCCGGCCTGCCTCAACTCCGAAGCCGGGGATCGTCGAACATCCCGACGACGATCTCTGGTACTCGGTCGGTGAAGCCAGCCGCCGTGCGATGGCGGCGTTCACTGGCGACGTCCACGACATCGTCGGCGTTGGGCTGTGCACGATCCGCTTCTGCCGCGCGCTGCTGCAGGCCGACGGGACGTTGGCGAGTCCGGTGATGAGCTGGATGGACTCCCGGGTCTCCCGGCCCTATGAGCACGTCGACGACGCCGTCCGCTACGTCACCACCTCGTCCGGCTACATCAGCCATCGCATGACCGGTGAGTTCAAGGACACTGCCTCGAACTACCAAGGAATGTGGCCGATCAGCACGGACCGCTGGGAGTGGCTGGCCGACGACGAGGGATTCGCCGACTACGGCATCCCGCGCGAGATGCTGTTCGATCTCGTCATGCCGGGCGAGTTGCTCGGCCACGTCACGGCAGCCGCCGCCGAGCACACCGACATACCCGCGGGCTTGCCGGTGTTCGCGACGGGCAACGACAAGGCGGTGGAAGCACTCGGCTCGGGCCTGCGAACGCCTGAGACGCTGCTGGTGTCGCTCGGGACCTATATCGCGAGCATGGCGCTCGGCGAGCGCAACCTCAAGGACACTCGCAGCTTCTGGACGAACTTCGCCTGCGTCCCCAACCAGTACCTGTACGAGAGCACGGGCATCCGGCGCGGCATGTGGACGGTGAGCTGGTGGCGCGACGTGCTCGGTGAGAGCGTCAAGCAGGCCGCTGCGGCGAGGCAGATCTCGGCCGAGGAGTATCTGAACGAGGAGGCAAGCAAGGTTCCGGCCGGCTCCGACGGGCTGATGGTGGTACTCGACTGGCTGGCGCCGACCGAGGCGCCGTTCCGGAAGGGCAGCATCCTGGGCTTCGATGGACGCCAGGGGCCCTATCACATCTATCGCGCGATCATCGAGGGAATCGCGCTGACGATCTGCCGCTGCGGCACCGAGATGGGCGCTGAAACGGACCAGACGTACAAGCAGCTGGTCATCTCCGGCGGCGGGTCCAACTCCGACCTGATCATGCAGATCTTCGCCGACGTTTTCGGTCTGCCGGCGGTCCGGGCGCGCATCAATAACAGCGTTGGCCTTGCCTCGGCGATCTGCGCTGCCGTGGGCAGTGGCATCTACGACTCGTTCGATGCCGCCGTCAAGGCGATGGTGGCATGGCAGCCGCCGTTCACGCCTGACCCCACGCGCCATGAGCTGTATCAGCAGATGTTAGCTGTCTATAACGACATCCCGCAGCAGACGGACCCGCTGTTCGAGAGGTCCTACGCGATCTTCGACTGACTTGTATTAGTTGAGGGATATTGAGAGAGAGAGGAAAGTAGTTAATGTCAACCACATTAAGTGCGTCCGGCAGCACAGCCGCCGCACAGGCAGTTTCAGCCCCCTTAAATCCTAAAGCCAGGCGCTTCCTTGCTAAGTTGACGCTTGTCACCGGTGGCGGGATGTTCATCGATGGCTACGTCTTCGCCGTCATCGGCATCACGCTGGCGCTGGCGCCATTCACACACGACCTGGGAGTCTCGACACTCTGGTCCAGCTGGATCTCTTCCGCCACCCTGATCGGGATTTTCCTGTCAGCTTTCATTTGCGGCAGATTGACCGATCGATATGGACGTAGAGGTCTATTCATCGCCGACCTGGCAACCTTCGCCGTGGCAGCGGTCGTGATGTTCTTCGTCCAGACCGCGCTGGAGATGTTCGTGCTGGCGTTGATCATGGGCTTCGCCGTTGGTGCCGACTACGCCATCGGTTCGCCACTGGTGTCGGAGTTCGCGCCGAGCAATTTGCGTGGCAAGCTCACCTCAACGCTGCAGATTGCCTGGAACGTGGGGTATGTGATCGCGTATCTGATCGGCTACTTCATCACCAAGAGCAACCCGGGCGCCTGGCGTTGGATCCTGCTGTCGGCCTGCGTCCCCGCGGTCCTCGCTCTGCTCGGACGGATTGGCCTGCCGGAATCACCACGCTGGCTGGTTTCAAAGGGTCGCAAAGATGAAGCCGAGAAGGTCCTGAAGGATCATCTTGACTGGAACCTCGAGTCGCAGGACTTCGGGGAAGAGGCCGTGGTGCAGGCGCCCGTTCGTGACCTGTTCACCCGCGCTCAGACGGCCCGCACGATCTTCGCTTGTGCTTTCTGGATCTGCCTGGTCCTGCCGTACTTCGGAATCATCTTCTTCCAGCCGGAAGTGCTGAAGGCCCTGAACGTCGTTGGCACTGGGACGGGAGCGACGATCTTCGCTGCTCTCATCGGGACTATCGTGGCACTCGTTGGTGTGACCATTGGCGTCTTCCTAGTGGAGCGCGTCGGTCGCCGCAAGCTGCTGATCGGACCGCTGTGGGTCTGTGGTGCTGCCCTCATCGTAGTTGCCTTTGACAATGCCCTGCCATCAGGCCTCATCGCGGTCTGCTTCTTCCTCTACCTGTTCAGCTACGGCATTGCCTCCATGCTGTGCGGTGTCTATCCGATGGAGCTGTTTCCGACCACCCTGCGGACCACCGGCGTCGGCTTCGCCTCATCAATGAGCCGCGTAGGGGCAGCAGCCGGCACCTTCCTGTTCCCGTACCTGCTGCGCTGGAGCGTTTCGGTGTCGATGATCGTGATGGCGATCGTCTGCATCATCGGAGCGATCATGTCGCAGATCATGGCGCCGGAGACGAAGGGCAAGACGCTTACCGAAGCGGCGAACATGTCACTGCTCAAGCAGCCGGCGCCGCTCAAGTAACAAGCCGGAAGCGGTGTCATCTAGGCCCACCCGATGGACTTGCGAGTCCATCGGGTGGGCTGAGCTGTTTCTGGCCCTTTCGATTGTGAGGACGAACGATGAAGATCACGGATATACAGCTGATCCGGCTGCGAGAAGAGCTCGATCCTCCCTTCGTGGCGGCGTGGGACCCGCAGCCACGCCGCAGCTTCAGCGCGACGATCGTGGTGGTCGAGACTGACGAAGGCGTCACTGGCTACGGATCCGGCGACACCATGGATGGGTTCGAGGGATACCGTGGCCTCTTCCTTGGCACCGATCCGCTGAACATCGCGGAGCAGTCGCGGCGTATCGCATCTGTGAATTTCCACGCGGGGCGTTTCTGGCCGCTTGAAGTGGCTTGCTGGGACGTCCTTGGGAAGGTCGCCGGGCTGCCTGTGGCACAGCTCCTTGGCGGGGCTCGCACGCGCGTTTCCGCGTACGCATCGACGGGATCGCTGATGCCGCCGGCGCAGCGCGCCGAGTCGGCCATGCGGATCCGCGAGGCGGGCTTCCGTGCGATGAAGATCCGCATCGACCCGCACGCTGTCTCAGAAGGGGTGGCAACGGTGCGGGCCGTCCGGGAGGCCGTCGGTGACACGCTGGACATCATCGTGGACCTCAACCAGGCCTGGCGGATGGCCGGGGACACGGGCCGGACCGTCGATCGGGTGAGCGTCCAGCGTCTCGTCGAGCAGCTCCAGGACTTCGACATCCTCTGGCTCGAGGAGCCGCTGCATGCCGATGACCTCACCGGCATGCGCCGTCTCGGCGCCGCTGGCGACATGCGTGTCGCCGGTGGCGAGATGGAAGATTCCCTGCCGTACTTCCTGCGTTGCCTCGAGCTCGACGCGCTCGACGTCTACCAGCCGGATGCCGTGCTGTCGCTCGGCATCAGCCGCAGCCGCATGCTCGCTGAGCTGGTCTTGCACCACAACCGCTGGTTCACGCCGCACACGTGGACGAACGGCATCGGGCTGCTGGCGAACTTGCAGCTCGCGGCTGGGGTCGGCGGTGGTCCGTACTTGGAGTTCCCGTTCGACCCGCCGGGCTGGACTCCGGCACGTCGCGACTTCATGCTCGCCGAGCCGCTGACGATCGACGACGGATGCCTCAGCGTGCCCGATGCACCCGGCCTCGGCTTGGTGCTAGACGACGAGGCGCTCGAACGGTGGCGCATCTCGTGACTGCGGCTCGTCCCCGCCTCCTGGGTGAGCCGCAGCTGCGCCCGGTCGCGTAACGCGGCCGGGCGCACTTGCGGCCGGGCGCACTTGCGGCCGGGCGCACTTGCGGCCGGGCGCACTTGCGGCCGGGCGCACTTGCGGCCGGGCGCACTTGCGGCCGGGCCGCACTGCGTCAGCGGCGCACCGAGGCGACTACGCAGCGGCCGCTGTTCGTCCCTCCGGTGACATCGCCCAGACCTCCGGGTTCGAGGACGCCACCGCCACCGCCCCGGCGTTGAATGCGGTCAGCACGTCGTCCCTGTCGCAGACCAGCCCACCGGCGATGATCGGCAGGTCCGTCTCGGTCAGCAGCCACGTGATCACACGAGGAGCGCACCCGGGGAGGATCTCGATGGCATCAGGGCGTGAAGCCTTGAGTTGCTTGACGGCGTTGCCGTACGCCATCGAGTCGGTGAGGAAGAAGCGCTGGATTCCCGGCACTCGCTCCTTACTCGCAGCCCGGATGATCGATGACTTGACGCTCAGCACGCCGTCACAGGCCGTCACCGCGCGCAAGTATTTGACCACGACGTCGTTCGTCGACAGGCCATCGATTAGGTCGACGTCGACGAACACCATGCGACCGTCTGATTTGAGCCTATGCACGATGCCGGAGATCGTGAGCATCGAACCGTAGAGAACGATGGCGACTCCGCAATTGCTCGCCAGCGCGTCTTTCAAGCCGCGCTCATCCTTGACGCTGGCAATGATCGGATGCGCCTTAAGCACTTGGGCAAGAGGTTGACTCATCTGTGTATCCCACTGAGTCGCAGCGCAATTGCCTCACCGTCAGCGACCGCGCTTCATGTATCTACGTGAACCGACGCTCTCCTCAAAAGGTCACGTAGCAGGTCCCAAATATTCTAACGCGACCAGGGCGCGCCAAGCCCGCTGGATAGGCGCCGCGGCAGATCGGCCGTCGCAGTGGTGTTGTGCTCGCGGCAGATCGGCGGACCCGGCCGGCGCCGTTACCGCGCGAGGTTCGCCAGCAGCTGATCGAAGTCGTGGCTCGCAAGCGACTCGAGCCCCGGCTCGTAGGTGAGGTCGAAGTGCACTGGCGTCAGCGCGACGTAGCCGCGCGCGACGAGGGCGACATCGCTGTCCTCCTGGCCAGAGCCGGCGTCCAGCATCGCCGTCTCTCCGTAGACGCGGAAGCGGCGGCGACCCGCCTCGTCGCTGGCCACCAGCTCGAGGGCGTCATCGTAGAAGCGCCGGCCGAGCCGCGCGACGGCGATCCCGACGGGATCGCGTCCGGGTACGTTCACGTTCAGCAGCGTGCCCCGCGGCAGCAGCAAGCTGTCGAGCTCGGTCAGCAGGCGCGCCGCCAGCGCCGCGCAGACGCCGAAGTCGAACGTCTCCGCCAGGCGGTAGTCGGTCTCGAGGGCGCGCGACTGCTGCGAGAGGGCGATGCTCGGCAGACCGAGGACGACCCCCTCCAGGGCCGCCGCGACGGTGCCCGAGTAGGTGATGTCGTCGCCGATGTTCGTGCCGTGGTTGATGCCGGCCACTACTACCTCGGGCAGCCAGCCCTCGATCAGCCCCAAGTGGGCGAGCCGGACGCAGTCGACCGGCGTCCCGTCGGTCGCGTAGCCGATGCTGCCGTCCTCGAACTTCACGTCGGTCACCCACAGCGGCCGGCGGGTCGTGATCGACCTTGCCATCGCCGAGCGGTTGCCGTCGGGCGCAACCACGCGCAGGTCGATATCGGGCAGCTTCACCAGCTCCCGCCGCAGGGCGCCTAAGCCCTCGGCCTCGATGCCATCGTCATTCGTCAGCAGAACTCGCATACGTAGTCCAGGCTATCTGGCCAGGCAGTTCGGCACGTCGCCGAGTCCTGATGCCCTCCGGCTCGCGACACGCGACAGGTTTTCCATGGCATTTCTGGAAAACCTGTCGCGTGTCGTAGGTGGCGCATCGAGGGCGGCGGCCCGCGGCTCAGCGGCTCAGCAGCCGCTTGCCGCCGTAGCCGGCGCCGGCGAAGTAGAGACCCTGCGGCGGCGCGGTCGGCCCGGCGGCCGAGCGCGGCGCGCCGGCCAGCAGCGATCGGAACTCCTCAGGCGAGCGCAAGCCCCGCGCGACCTCCAGCATCGTCCCTACCAGCACGCGGTTCATGTGGCGCATGAACGTGTCGGCCTCGATCCAGAACTCCAACAGCCCGCCGGGACGCTCGCGCCAGTACGCGGCGCAGACGTCGCGCTCGAAGCGCACGTGGTAAGTGTCAGTCGGCGTGAACGCCGTGAAGTCGTGGCTGCCGACCAGCGCCTCGGCACACTGCCGCAGCGCAACCAGATCGACCGGGAAGGTGCAGTACAGCGCTCGCCCGCGCTCGAAAACGCTGCGCGCCGGTCTTATCAGCACCCGGTAGCAGTACGCCCGCGAGGTGCAGTCTCGGCGGGCGTCGAAGCCATCCGCGGCCGGCTCCGAGCGGATGACCGCGATCTCCGGGGGCAGCAGCGCGTTGACGCTGCCCAGCGGGGCAGCGTCGCCAGGATGCGAAGCTACTTGCGCCAGCGCATGCACCCCGGTGTCCGTGCGGCCGGCGACCGTTAGCGGCACGTCGTCCCGCCGCAGAACAGTGCACAAGGCGCGCTCAAGCTCGCCCTGCACCGTTCGCAGCCCACGCTGCGCCGCCCAGCCGTGGAAGGCGCTGCCGTCGTACTCGAGCTCGAGCCGCGCCGTCACTTGCGAAGGGACCTCGTGCGGTCGCGCCAGCGAGCGCGACCGCGGCTCAGACGAGCTCGATCAGAGCCATCTCGGTCGCATCGGAGCGACGCGGGCCGAGCTTCAGGATCCGGGTGTAGCCACCCGGACGCTCGCTGTAGCGCGGGGCAACTTCCTCGAACAGCTTGTAGACGGTGAACTTGTCCTGGCCGAGCGCTGACAGCGCCAGGCGACGGGCGTGCAGATCACCGCGCTTGCCGAGCGTGATCAGCCGCTCGACCTCGGGCCTGACGGCCTTCGCCTTGGTCTCGGTGGTCTGGATCCGCTCATGCTGAATGACTTCCTTCGAGAGGTTCATCAGCAGCGCCTTGCGGTGCGAGCTCGACCGGGATAGCTGGTAGCGGTTGCGTTGGTGTCGCATGGTTTCAAGAATCTCCAGGAGCGATATTAGCTTTCGCGGAGCGCCAGCCCGCGGCTGCGCAGCGTCTCGACGACCTCGTCGATCGACTTCTTGCCGAAGTTCGGAATCGCGTTGAGCTCGCTCTCGCTCTTCGCGACCAGATCGCCGACGGTCTGAATGCCGGCCCGCTTCAGGCAGTTGTAGGAGCGTACACCGAGCTCGAGCTCCTCGATCAGGATCTCGTCCATCGCGTTCGGCTGGCGGCCACCCGTGGCGCTGGTGGCGGTCTCGGCGGGCGCGGTGCCCGAGTCGAGGATGCCGAGGTTCGAGGTGTCACGCAGCTCGATCACGCGATCGGCGTCGGTGAAGATCGCAAGCTGGCTGATCAGGGTCTCCGCAGCCTCGCGCAACGCGGCCTGCGGGTCGATCGAGCCGTCAGTCTCGATGTCGAGCGTCAGCTTGTCGTAGTCGGTCTTCTGACCGACACGGGCCTGCTCGACGTTGTAGGCCACACGGCGGACCGGTGAGAAGATCGAATCGATCGGGATCACGCCGATCGGCTGGTCGGCCGACTTGTTGTCCTCGGCCGGGCGGTAGCCGCGGCCGCGGCCGATCGTCAGGTAGACCTCCAGCTTGGTGCCCTTCTCAAGTGTCGCGACGTGCGCGTCGGGGTTCAGGATCTCGACGCCGGACGGCAGGTCGATGTCCTTCGCCGTGATCTCGCCGGGTCCCGAAACGACCAGCGGCGCCTCGATCTCGCTCGCGTCGGAGTGCATCCGGCAGACGACCGACTTGAGGTTCAGGACGATGTCGGTGACATCCTCCTTGACGCCCTTGATCGTCGAGAACTCGTGCGCCACGCCCTCGATCCGCACGCTCGTCACCGCGGCCCCCGCCAGCGACGACAGCAGCACGCGCCTCAGTGAGTTGCCGAACGTGTAGCCAAAGCCCCGATCGAGAGGCTCGATCGTGAAGGAGCCGCGGTTTTCGTCCACAGACTCGCTGGAGATTCGAGGGACTTGGAAGTCAAGCATCGCACGTTCCTAACATCGGGTTTTCAAGCACCACAGCGGGTGGCGTGTAACGCGCCTGCGGCCCCAGCCGGAGACTGGCTAAGGCCGCAGCGCAAAAATCTTCAGGCTACTTCGAGTAGAACTCGACGATCAACTGCTCCTCCACAGGAGCAGCGATCTCGCGGCGCTCAGGCTTGCGCAGCACCTTGGCGGTGAGCGCGTCATGGTCGGCCTGCAGCCATGCGGGCACCTGGCCCGTAAGCTCGGTCGCGTCGCGGATCACCTGCGTCGCAGATGAACGCGGGTGGATCGCGATCACGTCGCTTTCGCGCAGCTGGTAGCTGGGGATGTTCACCCGACGGCCGTTCACGGTCCAGTGGCCGTGCAGGACGAGCTGCCGCGCCTGACGACGCGAAGCGGCGAAGCCGAGCCGGACGATCACATTGTCGAAGCGGCACTCGAGGGCGCGCATCAAGTTCTCGCCGGTCACACCCGGCTGACGCGCAGCCTTGTCGTAGTAGATCCGGAACTGACGCTCGAGCACGCCGTAGTAGCGCTTCGCCTTCTGCTTCTCGCGGAGCATCAGACGGTACTCACTCTGGCGCTGGCGGCCGCGGCCGTGCTCTCCAGGCGGGTAGGAACGACGCTCGACGCCGCACTTGTCGGTCAGGCAACGCTCACCCTTCAGGAACAGCTTCTGACCTTCACGACGGCACAGCTTGCACTGCGGGCCGGTATCACGAGCCATATCAGACCCTCCTGCGCTTCTTCGGACGGCAGCCGTTGTGCGCCTGCGGTGTCACATCCTTGACGCCAGTCACCTCGAGGCCGGCGGTCTGCAGCGCGCGGATCGCGGTCTCGCGGCCGGAGCCCGGCCCCTTCACGAAGACCTCGACCTTCTGCAGGCCCTGCTCGAGCCCTTTGCGGGCGACGGCGTCGGCAGTCACCTGTGCGGCGAACGGCGTCGACTTACGCGAGCCCTTGAAGCCAGCGCCACCGGCTGACTCCCAGACGATCACATTGCCCTCACGGTCGGTCAGCGAGACGATCGTGTTGTTGAACGAAGTCTTGATGTGCGCCTGGCCGATCGGGATGTTCTTACGAACACGGCGACGGCCACGCTGCGGACGGCGCGGAGCGGGGCTCACTTCTTCTTACCTACCTTCTTCTTCCCGGCCACCTGCATGCGCTTCGGGCCCTTGCGGGTGCGGGCGTTGGTCTTCGTGTTCTGACCGCGCACCGGCAGGCCACGGCGATGCCGCAGGCCGCGATAGCAACCGATCTCCTGTAGACGCTTGATGTCCTGAGAGTGCTCGCGACGCAGATCGCCTTCGACCACGAGACCCGAGTCGATCAGGTCGCGCAGCTTCACGACCTCGTCTTCGGTCAGGTCGCGGACCTTCCGGTCGTAGTCGATTCCAGTCTCGTCGAGGAGCTTGACGGAGGTGGTGTGGCCAATCCCGTAGATATAGGTGAGGCCAATCTCGACCCGCTTATTGAGGGGGATGTTGACCCCAGAGATGCGCGCCATTAGTTCAACCCTGCCGCTGCTTGTGCCGGGGGTTCGAGCAGATCACTAGAACACGCCCGTGGCGGCGGATAACTTTGCACTTTTCGCACATCGGCTTGACCGACGGTCGTACTTTCACGTCGCTTCGCTCTCGTCGTGAGTTCTTCTCTCGAAAATCCTTGCCCGTGGCTCTGGAAGTCGCTTAGGCCGCCGCTACCGCGAACAGGAGCGCACGCAGCCAAAGACGCTGCAGGCGCAAACGGTGATAGTAGCAACTTCCACCCGCCGCGTCCGGCGCCGCCGCTCCCGGCAGCGCCTGCAAGTCGCGTCCAGCTAGCTCTCGCGCCAGGGAGTAAGGACCCGAGGGCCCTCATCCGTGACGGCGATCGTGAACTCGAAGTGCGCCGCCGGCGTGCCGTCGGTGGCGTAGATCGACCAGCCGTCGTCGCCCATGACGACGCCCGGCTTGCCGACGATCACCATCGGCTCCACGGCGATCACCATGCCGGCCTCGAGCTTGCGGCCGTGGCCGGCCTTGCCGTAGTTCGGCACCAGCGGATCCTCGTGCATCTCGCGGCCGACGCCGTGACCGACAAGCTCGCGCACGATCGAGAAGCCGTTCGCCTCCACGTAGCGCTGAACCGCGTAGCCGATGTCGCCAAGGTGGTTACCGGGGATGCACTCCGGCACCGCCAGGATCAGCGACTGCTCGGTGACGTCCAGCAGCTTCTGGGTCACCGGGTCGATCGGGCCGACCGGCAGCGTGATCGCGGCGTCGGCGACCCAGCCATCCTTCGTGACACCGACGTCGAGCGAAAGAATGTCACCGCGCTGCAGCTTGTACTTGCCCGGGATGCCGTGGACCACCATCGAGTTCGGCGAAGCGCAGATCGATCCCGGGAAGCCCTGGTAGCCCTTGAAGGTCGGCTCGCAGCCCTGCGAGTGGATGAACCGCTCGGCGGCCTCGTCCAACTCGGCCGTGGTGACTCCGGCCCGGACCTTCCCCTTCAGCAGGTTCATCGCCTTTACAAGGACATCGCCGGCCGCTGCCATGCGGTCGAGCTCCTGCGGGGTCTTCTTGATGATCGCCATTCTCGTTGCGCTCCTCTAGCGCGATGCTGCCGCACCCGCTCACTCTGTGCTACCGGACTCTCCCGTGATCGCAGGCTGGTAGCTGCCGGCCCGTCACCTACTGGACCCTAGTGCAACCGCAACCGATCGGTCGTCCCGACGAGGCGAGCGCTGCCGTGGCTCAGACGTCGTCTTCCCGACTCATCGTCGAGAGCACGGCGCGAATGTGGCCGTAGACATCGGCCGGTCCGCGCGTCCCGTCGACCCGGCGCAGCACGCCGCGCTGCTCGTAGTAGTCGATCAGCGGACTCGTCTTCTGGTGGTACACGACCAGTCGGTTGCGTACCACCTCAGGCTTGTCGTCGTCGCGCAGGACCAACTCGGAGCCGTCCTGGTCACAGATCCCCGGCTGCTTCGGTGGTTCGAAGTCGACATGGTAGTTGTGCCCGTGGGCGGCACAGACGCGCCGGCCGGAGATGCGCTTGACGACCTCCTCGTCGGGCACGTCGATCAGCAGCACGACCGTGATCCGCCGGCCCACCGCGGCCAGCACCGCCTGCAGCGCGTCGGCCTGGGCCACCGTACGCGGGAAGCCGTCGAGGATGAAGCCGTCCTGGGCATCGTGCTCGGCCAACCGTTCGCGAGCCATCGCGACGATCAGGTCGTCGGGTACCAGCCCGCCGGCGTCCATGTAGCCCTTCGCCGCCTGGCCGAGCTGCGTCTGCGCCTTGACGTTGGCGCGCAGCATGTCGCCGGTGGAGATGAACGGCAGCGCGAAGTCGTCGCGCAGACGGTCGGCCTGGGTGCCCTTACCGGCGCCGGGAGGACCGAGCAGAATCAGGTTCAGCTGAGTAGCCATGAGGAACTGATCATATCGGCGTACCGCCGCCCGTGAGTGCCGCCACGGGCGAAGTCACCCGCCAGTGGTGACAACCGCCGTTGAACCGTTACAACAGGGTCTGCGGCCCCACCAAGAGCGCGGGCACAGGCCGCACCCGTCCCTTCGCTAGCGTAAGAAGCCCTCGTAGTTACGCATCATCAGCTGGGCCTCGAGCTCCTTCATCGTGTCGAGGGCTACGCCGATGACGATTAGCACCGAGGTGCCGCCGAAAGCGAAGTTCGCGTTCGCCTGAGCGATCAGGATCGTCGGCAGCGCTGCGATCGCGGCGAGGAACAGAGCGCCCGGGAAGGTCAGCCTGGCGAGCACCCGGTCGAGGAACTCGGCGGTCGCCCGCCCGGGCCTGATGCCGGGGATGAAGCCGCCGCTCTTCTGCAGGTTCTCGGCCTGGTCGACCGGGTTGAAGACGATCGCCGTGTAGAAGTACGTGAAGACGATGATCAAGATGCATTCGCCAACCACGTACCGCCAGCTGTCCGGCGAGAGGAACGTCGCCAGCGACGTGCCCCAGTTGTGGGTCCGGTTCTGACCGATCAGCTGGCCGATCGTCGGCGGGATCGCCATCACCGAGGCGGCGAAGATCACCGGGATCACGTTCGCCATGTTTACGCGCAGCGGCAAGTACGTCTGACCGCCCTCGGTCATCCGCTGACCGACGACGCGCCGCGCGTAGCGCACCGGGATCCGGCGCTGCCCCTCCTGGACGAAGACGACCGCGGCGACCACCGCCAGCACGATGAACGGCATCATCACCTTGAAGACCTGGCTGTCGCTGTTCCACCACGACTGCACGCCGCTGGGGATCCGCGAGACGATCGAGGCGAAGATCATCAGCGAGATGCCATTGCCGATGCCGTGCTGGGTGATCAGCTCGCCCATCCACATCACCAGGATCGCGCCGGCGGTCAGCGTGATCGCGATCAACATGACCTTGCCGATGTTGAAGTTCGCGATCAGCGTGACGCCGTTCGAGCTGTCGAGGCTGTGAAACAGGAACACGTAGCCGATCGACTGCGCGAATGCGAGGCCGATCGTCAGGTAGCGCGTGTACTGCGTGATCCGCGCCTGCCCGACCTCGCCCTCCTTCGAGAGCTTCTCCAGCGAGGGGACCGCAACGGTCAGCACCTGGAGGATGATCGACGCCGTGATGTACGGCATGATCCCCAGCGCGAACAGCGCGATCCGCGATAGGCCGCCGCCGGAGAACGTGTTCAGAAGGCCGAGGATGCCGCTGGAGGAGGCGCTCTCGATCGACTTCAGAGCCCCGGTGTTGATGCCCGGAGCGGGGATGTAGGCGCCGAGCCGATAGAGCCCGAGCAACGCGAAGGTGAACAGAACCTTGCGCCGAATCTCTTTGATCCTGAACGTTTGGAGAATCGTGGAGATCATTGCGCGTTCACACCAGTCGGCTTGAGTTTGTCACCTTTGCTGCGGTACCGCCGCCATGCGTCGGCGGCGGTACCGGGTAACCGGCCTGCGACCGGTCACCGGGTGCTGCAACTGCTGCCTAGGCCTCGACGTCCTGCGTCTGACCAATTACCTCGGCGGTGCCGCCGGCCTGCTCGATCGCCTCGCGCGCCGCGCCGCTGAAGGCGTGGGCCTTGACGGTCAGCGCCTTACTGAGCTCTCCTCGGGCCAGGATCTTCACGGGGACGTCCTTCCCCGATGCCAGCCCGACCTGCACCAGCGCCGCCGGTGTGACTTCGGCGCCCGCCTCGAAGCGCGCCTCGAGATCCTGCAGGTTGATGGGCTGCGTGTGGGTCCGGAACGGCTCGAACGGCATCGACTTCTTCATGTTCGGGCCGCGCAGCTTCCGCATGCGCATGTGGATCGGCATCTGGCCGCCCTCGAAATTCGGGCGATGCTTGGAACCGCTGCGCGAGCCGGCACCCTTCTGGCCACGGCCCGAGGTCTTGCCCCAACCGGAGCCCTCGCCCCGACCGATGCGCTTGCGACGCTTGCGCGAGCCCGGAGCCGGCTGCAGGTTGTGCAGCCCAATGTCCGCGGCGGCCGGCGTCGTGTTCTCGTTGCTGGCGCTCATGCTTCCTCGACTTCGACGAGATGGCGCACCTTATGCAGCATGCCGCGCATCTGCGGGTTGTCCGTGACTTCGACGGTCTGCCCGATGCGGTGCAGACCCAGCGACCGCAGCGTGTCGCGCTGGCGCTGATCGGCGCCGTTACGTGACCGGCGCTGCGTGACCTTCAGATCACTCATGCTTTGACCTCAGCTTCCGCGGAGGCAACACCGACGAAAGAGCCGTCCGATGGTGCGTCGGACGATACTTTTGCCCCCTCGCCGCTGCCATCGGCCGCTCCTGCGGCGGGCATCGTGTCGACCGGCGTGCCGTCAGACGGCGTCAGACCCAGCACGGCGTTGACCGACAGCCCGCGGAGCGCGCCGACTTCCTGCGGCGTCCGGAGCGCCTCCAGGCCGGCGAACGTGGCCTTTACGAGGTTGATCGGATTCTGGGAGCCGAGCGACTTCGAGAGGACGTCGTTAATCCCGGCAAGCTCGAGCACCGCGCGCACGCCGGCGCCGGCGATCACGCCGGTACCTGGTGCGGCCGGCTTCAGCAGCACGCGCCCGCGACCGAACACACCGGTCACCTCATGCGTGATCGTCGAGCCGTGCTTCGGGACACGGTAAAGGTTCTTCTTCGCCCGTTCGACACCCTTCTGGATGGCGACAGGAACTTCGTTCGCCTTGCCGTAGCCGATGCCGACGGTGTCCCGCTCGTCACCGACAACGACGAGCGCGGTGAACGAGAAGCGACGGCCGCCCTTCACGACCTTCGCAACGCGGTTGATCTCGACGACCCGCTCCTGAAGCTCGAGTCCTCCTGCGGAAACTGTGCGATCACGTGCCATAAGTAGAAAGTCCAGGTTAGCGTCGTCCTGACGCTCTAGAAGGTCAGCCCGCCCTCACGGGCACCGTCGGCGAGCGCCTGCACGCGCCCGTGGTACTGATAGCCACCGCGGTCGAAGACGACCTCCTCGACCCCGAGCGCCTTGGCGCGCTCGGCCAGCAGCGCGCCAGCCTTCTGCGCCTGCTCGGTCGGCTTCAGCTCGCGCAGGTCGGCCTCCATCCAGTTGACAGCCGCAAGCGTGCGCCCGCCATCGTCGTCGATCAGCTGCGCGCTGATGCCGCGGTTCGACCGGAACACGGAGATCCGGGGCCGCTCGGCGCTGCCGCGGACCTTCGCCCGCACACGCCGGCGCCGGTTCAGGCGCCGATCCTGACTGGTCTTCACGCTCATGCTCGCTTGCCAACCTTCCGGGCGACGAATTCGCCCTCGTAGCGGATGCCCTTGCCCTTATAGGGCTCCGGCTTGCGCTGCCTGCGAATCAGGGCGGCGGTCTCGCCGACCTGCTGCTTCGACGCGCCCTTGACGGTGATCCGCGTCGGCTGCGGCACCTCGAACTCGATGCCCTCCGGCGCCTTCACCTCTACGGGATGCGAGTAGCCGAGCGCTAGCTCGAGGTCGCCGCCCTTCAGCTGGGCGCGATAGCCGACGCCCTGGATCTCGAGGTTCTTCCTATAGCCGTTGGTAACGCCTTCGACCATGTTCGCGACCAGCGTGCGAGTTAGGCCATGCAGGGCCCGATGCTGGCTGCGATCGGTCGGACGCGTCACGACGATCTGCTGCCCGCCGCCATCCGGCACGGCCGTCTGCGCGACGGTGATCTCGCGCGAGATCCGCTCGGAAAGCTCGCCGTTCGGACCCTTCACGGTCACCCGCTCGGGCTCGATCGTAACGGTCACGCCATTCGGCACGGGGATTGGTTGTCTACCGATTCTCGACATGTCTCACAAACTCGACTCTGGCCTACCAGACCTTGGCGACGACCTCACCGCCGACGCCGAGCTTGCGGGCGTCGTGGCCGGTGACTACGCCGTTGGACGTGGACAGGATCGCGGTACCAAGCCCACCCTGAATCTTCGGGATGTGGTCACGGTCGACATAGAGGCGCTTCCCGGGACGGGAGACGCGCTGGATGCCTGTGATCACGGGCTTGCGGTCATTCGTGTACTTGAGGACTACGTTCAGCTCCTCGCCGGGGTGTCCGTCACCCACCGGGCGCACATCGAAACCCTCGATGTAGCCCTGCTCCCTCAGCACGCGCGCAAGCTCGCGCTTCAGGCTCGAGGAGGGGATCGTCACATCATGGTGTTGAGCGTTCGCCGCGTTGCGTAGCCGCGTTAGGAAATCGGCGATCGGATCGGTCATCGACATGCTGCTACCAACTCGACTTCGTCATGCCGGGGATATAACCGTTGTGCGCGAGCTCGCGCAGGCAGATACGGCAGACACCGAACTTCCTGTAAACCGAACGCGCCCGACCACAACGACGGCAGCGGGTGTATCCCCGGGTCTTGAACTTGGGGGTCCGCGCCTGGCGGACACGCTGTGAGGTCTTGGCCATAATTCCTTAGTTCTGAGTTGCGACCGCCGGGCGGCCTTCCTTCGCAAACGGCATCCCGAGCGCCTCGAGCAGCACGTACGCCTCATCGTTCGTGCAGGGAGTCGTGGTGATCGTGATGTTCATGCCGCGCGTCTCGTCGATCTCGTCATAGTCGATCTCCGGGAAGATCATCTGCTCGCGCAGTCCAAGCGTGTAATTCCCACGACCGTCGAACGCTTTCGGGCTAACGCCACGAAAGTCGCGAATCCGCGGCATCGCCACGGAGAACAGCCGATCGAGGAACTCGTACTGGCGCTCGCCGCGCAGGGTGACCGCCAGTCCGACTGGCATCCCCTCACGCAGACGGAACTGCGCGACCGACTTCCGCGCACGGCGCACGTTCGGCTTCTGGCCGGTGATCGCGGCAAGCTGTTCGCTCGCCGCCTCCAGCGCCTTCGGGTCCTGCTTCGCGGCACCGACGCCCATGTTCACCGTGACCTTCACGATCCGCGGTGCCTGCATCGGAGACTTGTAGCCGAAGCGCTTGATCAGCTCCGGCCGGATCTCCTCAAGGTATTTCGTCTTCAAACGTGCGATGGCCATCAGTCGATCCTCGCTCCGCTACGGCGCGCGATGCGGTAGCGCTTGCCGTCAACTATCTCGGTGCCGATGCGGGTCGGCTTGCCGTCCTTCGGGTCGAGCAGCATCACGTTCGAGGCGTGGATGCCACCCTCCTTCTCGATCACGCCGCTGCGCTGCTGCGCCACCGGCGCGGTGGAGTTCGCGCGCTGGTGCCGCTTGACGATGTTCAGGCCCTCGACGTAGACACGCTGGTTCGGGGCGTCGACGCGCAGGACCTTACCCTGCTTGCCACGGTCCTTGCCGCTAACCACGATGACCTGATCGCCGCTCTTAATCCGTGCCGGCATCACAGCACCTCCGGCGCGAGCGAGATGATCTTCATGAAGTTGCGATCGCGGAGCTCGCGTGCAACCGGTCCGAAGATGCGCGTGCCGCGCGGGTTGTTCTGGTTGTCGATGATCACCGCGGCGTTCTCATCGAACGCGATGTAGGTGCCGTCTTCGCGACCGTAGGCGTGCTTGGTGCGCACGACCACGGCCTTCACGACGTCGCCCTTCTTCACGGTTCCGCGCGGGTTCGCGTGCTTGACCGTGGCAGTGATGACGTCGCCGACCCCGGCGTAGCGACGGCGATGGCCGCCGTTGACACGGATCACGAGGATCTCGCGGGCACCGGTGTTATCGGCGACACGTAGTCTTGACTCGTTCTGGACCATCAGCGTGCCCTCTCAACGACTTGAATCAGCCGCCAGCGCTTGGTGGCGGAAAGCGGACGCGACTCGACCACGACGACGGTGTCACCGACGTGCGCCTCGCCATGCTCGTCGTGAACATGAATCGTCGTGAAGGTGCGGACCACCTTCTTATAGACGTGATGCCGGCGAGCGACGTCGATGCGGACGGTAATCGTCTTCTCCGCCTTGTCGGAGACGACGACACCCTGCCGCGTCTTCTTGACGCCGGCCACCCGCTCGCGCGGCGGCGTCACCTGACGCTGTTCACCCAACGCCTTGTATGCCTCGCGCTCCTGCCCACGGCGCAACCGCCGCGCGGCAGCCTTCTTCGCGCGCAGCGCGTCGCGCTCCGCCTGACGCTCGGTCACGCTGCGCGCGGGGCGCACACCGACCTTCGCGACCTTCGCGGCGCGACGCTGCTGCTTGCGCTCGGTCGGGGTGAGCTGCTTCTGCGGCTCGGCAGCGGCCTCCGCGGCGGCAGCTTCCGGCGCGGCGGCCGTAGCGGCCCCCTCGCTGGCTGCAGCCTCAGCGGCAGCGGTCTCAGTTTCCACGTTATCTTCCGCCATCACTAGCTCCGAATCTCGATCCCACGCTCGGCGGCGATGGTGAGCGCTCGCGCGATCTCTTGCTTGGCGCCCCGCAGGCTGGACGTGTTCTCCAGCTCACCGGTCGCGTTCTGGAAGCGCAAGCCGAGAAGGTCTCGGCGCGCAGTCTGGACGTGCTCGCGCAGCTCGCGCTCGCTGAGGTCACGTAGTTCGCTTGGCTTCATCGTCAGGCTTCCTCACGCAGGACGAACTTCGTACGGACGGGCAGCTTGTGGCCGGCCAGGCGCAACGCCTCACGCGCAAGCGGCTCCGGCACACCGGACAGCTCGAACATCACGCGGCCCGGCTTGACCACGGCCACCCAGCCTTCGGGCGAGCCCTTACCGGAGCCCATGCGGGTCTCGGCCGGCTTCTTCGTGAACGACTTGTCCGGGAAGATGTTGATCCAGACCTTGCCGCCACGGCGGATCTTACGGGTCATCGCGATACGGGCAGCCTCGATCTGACGGTTCGTGATCCAGGCGCCGTCGATGGCCTTCAGGCCGTATTCGCCGAACTGGACCTCAACCTGGCCACGCGAGGTGCCATGCATGCGCCCGCGATGCTGCTTACGGAACTTGACACGCTTTGGAGCAAGCATCAGGCTTCACCACCTGTCTGCGGAGCGGCACCGCCGCCGTTCGCACCGTTGCCACCGGACTGACGCGGAGCACCACCCGCCGGGCGCGGACCATTGCCGCCACCCGCCGGACGCGGGCCCCGAGGGCCACCAGGGCCACCATGCGTACCGCCCTGACCGCCGCGATAGCCACCCTGACCGCCACCTTGACCGCCACGGGAGCCGCCACCTTGGCCGCCGCCCTGGCCGCCACGGTAACCACCCTGGCCACCGCCGCCGCCTTGACCGCCACGGCAAC
>Ga0255363_100026_pt1 | contig 79319 bp, 76 predicted proteins | sample GFST100metaG_FD_186007 | JGI IMG/M metagenome (GOLD analysis project Ga0255363, IMG submission 186007) | Peat soil microbial communities from Stordalen Mire, Sweden - G.F.S.T100 | ecosystem: Environmental > Terrestrial > Soil > Wetlands > Peat | place: Sweden: Norrbotten County, Stordalen Mire... | reverse complement strand
GCCCGGACGCTGGCACGTCTGCGTTGGCGCCTACCGCGGAACCTGTCAAGTAGTTTGAGACGCTTGGTTTGGGTTTTTAGGGAGTAATCTCCTGTGATTTGTTGATCCAGGCGGCGGTCGGCAGGGTCGGGATGGCCTGAGATTGACGGGGGTTGTGGTCTGTCCTGGCTCCGGCGGAGTCGGGTTTCTGGTTGTTGGCGGGCTCGATGCTGGGATTGCTCGCGGCTCGTACCCGTCTCAACAGCGTTAATGGGTATGCGTTCTCAGCGCCAGACTGCGGGTATGTTGGATATACCCGCTATGTGAGATCCAGGTTCTCGCGATCCAGCTGCAAGCATAGGATCGGTCGTGCGCACGCTCTTGCTGCTCTGGCCAATGCTGGTGTGCCGACTGCGGTGCGTGACGACGCCGCTGGGATGCTATTGCGCTGGATTGGCCTCGACGATCGTGGTATCGAGCTTGAGCTCACTGGGTTCGTTGCAGACGAGGACTCCGGCCTCGTGATCATTATCCACGTCATGCCTGCCGCGTTTCGGGGCCGATAGGAGGATTCCATGAGCGACCTCGACCGTTATCGCTACACCCCAGATGTCCCGTCTGATGGCATCGACCTCGACCAGGAGATCATCCACCGTGGTGGCCGATGCATCACCGAGGCTGACGCTGAGCGCATCGCCGACCGGATTGAGGCTCGCACCCGCGGCCTCTCCCGTGGCGGGCACTCGCTTTCCGGTGATGGCACTCACTCCCCGAAGGTCACCACGGTGCTCCCACGTGACGTCCACGACCGCGTGAGGGAGCGCGCCGCCGCCGAGGGGATGAGCGTCTCGAAGTGGCTGCGTCGCCTCGTCGAACACGAAGTCGGCGACAAGCGCCGCGCCGCCTGACGCTTGCCGCGCTTGAGCGACACTCTCAGAAGCTCGTGGGGGAGGCGAGACTCGAGCCGCAGCCATCGGTTCTGCAGTCTCCAACTCTCGTTCTCGTTCAGGCACTGACCGCCGCCGACCGTATCCGTCCGGCGCGTGCGGGCCGCCTGGTTGCGAACGCGGTGATCCGTGAGCTGTCGGTCTGAGTGGTTGGGCCTGGAGGGAGAGACCGGGTCTCAGGCCGGGTCTCTCCGCCCAGACCCAGCGGCGGTGCGCGGCCGGAGTCCCACCGGTGCCTTCGCGCCGGTACCTCGCGCCCCTGCTGTCCTTGACCCGCCGCTGGGCAGCGGCTGCCAGTGGCAAAATGCTTGCCGTGGCAGACGACGATGCTGGAGTCAGGCAGGGTAGAGAACGCGCGCGTTATGGAGTCGACGCTCCCTACGTCCCGGCGGTATTCGGCCTGATCGGCGTTATCGCCGTGGTAGCCGGGGTGCTGGAGTCAGCTACCTGGCTGACCGGAGTCGGCGTCGTGTTCCTGCTCGAGCTCGCCGTCTATCTCCACACGACGCTGCGCGGCAAGTTCCGGCTGTGGGAGAAGCTGCTCGATCAACTGGCTCTGAGCGGTGATGAGAAGGTCCTCGACCTTGGCTGCGGGCGGGGCGCGGTGTTGCTTGCTGCGGCCCGTCGTCTCCCGCGTGGCAAGGCGCAGGGGGTGGATTTGTGGCGCTCGGTCGATCAGAGCGGCAACCAGGAGGCGATCACCCGGCGTAATGCTGAGGTCGAGGGCGTCGGCGAGCGGGTCGATCTGCAGACCGCTGATATGCGTAACCTACCCTTACCGGATAACGGCTTTGACGTAGTGCTCAGCTCGCTGGCGATCCACAACCTCCCGACCGCTGCGGACCGCACCAAGGTGCTCGATGAGGCGATCCGCGTGCTGCGACCGGGTGGTCGTCTGGTGCTTGCCGACCTCCGCTATGCCCGCCGTTACGCCGGACACCTAGGCGCAGCCGGGCTCGCCAACGTGCAAGCCCGCACCCTCGGGCCGGATGGCTGGTTCACCGGCCCCTGGCAAGCGATCTCGGTAGTCACGGCAACCAAGCCGAGCGAGTTCAGCAAACCGACTCCACCAAAACAAGGGCAGATCACTGGGACGACCGCTCTGTCCTGAAGTCGGAAACCTGCTTTCGCCCAGCGAGGCTTTTCCGCCGCAGGCACGACAACGACCTGCGTCGCGTGGCTTGCGGGACCGTGGTGGAGCGCTCGTGGGTCGACTGTGTGCAGCGGACGGATGGGCCGGTCGGTCTTCGTCTGGCTTGCCGAGCCCTCTCCTGGGTGCGGGCTAGGAGGATGGCGGGTGACGGCAGCAGGTTCAGTCGTCGGTCATGTCCGGCTTGATGGACGGTTCGAGAAGCAGGATCGGGATATCGCGGCCGGCTGTCTTTTCTCGGTATTCGGGGAAGTGCGGCCAGTAGGATTCGGCGACCTTCCAGAGTCGTTGCTTCTCCGCTCCGTGCACCTCACGCGCGAGCAGGTCGTGGTGCTCGGCGTGGTCCTGCAGGTGGACTTGTGGGTGCGCGATGAGGTTGAAGTACCAGGCGGGGTGTGTGCTTGCCCCGGCTGCCGATGCGACGGCCACGTATGCGTCTCCATCCGGGATGCGCATGATCGGGTTCTTCCGAATCCCCCCGGTCTTTGCTCCGGTGTGCGTCAGGATGACGACGGGCCTTCCCTCGAGCGTGCCCCCCTCGGCGCCGTTGCTGGCTTCATAGAGCCGGACCTGCTCACGGACCCGCTCGCTCGGGCTGGGGAGGTAGTGGTCCTGTTCGCGTGGTTTCGGGTTCGTCACGGTGGGCTCCTTGCTCAGATCGCGGTGCGGCCGCCGTCGACCGCGATCGTCGCGCCGGTGATGTAGCTCGCCTCCGGTGAGGCGAGAAAGGCGATCGTCTCTGCGACCTCCTCGGGCTGCGCGGCGCGGCGTAGGGCAGTGGTCGCGCCGAGGCTGTCGAAGAGCTCTTTGGCTTCGGGGCGCGTGTAGATGGGCCCGGGCGCGACTGTGTTGACCCGCACTCCCTTGTCGCTGTACTCGGCGGCCCAGGAGCGCGTGAGCGCTGCGGTCGCGGCCTTGGTCGAGCCGTACGCAGCGCCGCTCACCAGGCCAACGCTGGCGGCCATGCTGCCGACGTTGACGATGCTGCCGTGGCCGCGGCTCGCCATTCCGGGCGTCAGACCGGCGACTAGGATGAACGGGGCTCGGATGTTGCTGGCATACATCGCGTCGAACTGTGCGATGTCGAAGTCAGCGGTCGGCCCCCAACTCGAGAAGCCCGCGTTGTTGACCAGGACATCCACATCGCCGGCCGCTTCGATGAGTGCTCGCGCCTCGTCAACGGAGGCAAGGTCGGCACCGATGAAACGCGCTGTACCCCCGGCGGCGGTGATTTCCTGCACAACCTCTCGGCCGCGCTCTGGATCGCGTCCGTGGATGAGAACCTCGGCACCGCGACGGGACAGCTCCAGTGCGGTGGCGCGACCAAGACCAGCTGTCGCGCCGGTGACCAGGGCGGTCTGGCCACGCAGGCTTCGGGACGAGGATGACATCAGGGTGCTCCTTTCGTTGTCTGACTGGTGCAGCCATGATGTGCCCGGCGGCCAAAATCGCAGAGAGCCGCATCCACGAACTTGAGGGCTCATCTTTGTGAGATCCTCCAAGCTGATGGCGCCCATGACCCAGGACCCGAATCGCAGTCTTCATCGAGTCGGACGGGCTCTCGCGGCCCGCAACGACGAGATCGTCGTTCAGATGGCCCAGCGCATCCGCGACCAGGTTCCGGCGTACTCAACAGTGGACCCGGCAATCTTCGAGCGCATCAGGACGCTCTCCACCGCGACGTCGCTGGCGATCAGCGAAGCGCTGATCAACCACACCCCGGTGCGTCGCGGCGACATCCCGATCATCCAGGAGCAGGCCGCAGACAGGCTGCGCAGCGGCATCGATCTCGAGTCGTTCCTGCACGCCTACAGAGCCGCACTGTTCTTCTACTGGGACTCGGCGATGGAGGAGGCGACGCGGTTGCGACTGAGCCGCGCCGCAGGGCATGCCGTCGGGCGCTTCGTCCTGGATTCTGTTGACACCATCACCACCCACGCGGCAGAGGCATTTCTGCGTGAGGAGAACCGCGTGCGTGCCGAGACAGGACGAGCGGTGTTCGACCTCGTCGACAGCCTCATCGCCGGTCGTCCGACGCCAAAGGGACTCAGATCAGTTGCTCCCGGGCTCCGTCCTTCCGGCCCGGTGCAGGTCATCATCGCCCGCATCACCGAGCCTCCCGCGGACCTTGGTGCCGGGCTCAGTACGGCGCTTGAGGTACTCGAGCACAACCTGGCGCTGGGCACCGCCCGCCCGCTGGGCACCGTGCGCCACGAGGAGGTGGTGATCATCGCGCCGGGATCCCCGCCGGTCTCACACCTCCACAGCGCTGTGCGCGCCGCGCGCGAACGCGGTGTCCAGCTCAGCATCGGCGCCAGCGATGCGCCCACGGGGATTGCCGGCATCCCCGACGCATACAAGGCCGCGGCACTCACCCTCAGCTACGCGAGCCCAGACCGGCCGGTCGTCAAGCTCGCCGAGCTCGGCGCCCTCCAGCTCCTGCTGCTCAGCTCCGGAAGCGAAGCGCGCGAACTCATCCGTGAGAAGGCGATGCCACTGATGCAGCTGATCCAAAAGGAACGCGAGGTCGTGATCGAAACCATCACGACGTTCGCGGCCGCGAACATGAACATCACGAGCGCAGCTTCAATCCTCCACGTCCATCCCAACACCGTTCGCTACCGCCTCGCGCGCATCGCCGCGACCACCGGCCTGGACCCGCGGACCTTCGCCGGGCTCGCAGACCTCCACTGCATCATCGAACTGGAGCGGTCGCTCACGCCAGCATGAACTGCGCCACTGAACCGCCCCGGGTTCGAACAGTCGGCAAGGATCAGCCCTCGTCGTCTGCAGGGCTCTGGCTGAACAGCGCCGTCACTTCGGCCTCGGTGAGAGGCGTCTCGGCGTGCTCGGCGTGGATTTGGGCTGCGGTTCTGGTGATCGCTGGCTCGAGGTCAATGCCGCCTTCACCGTCCGCCACGACGTCGTAGCGGTGCCCGTCGATCTCGGCCACCTGGCCGACCTTAATGTCGAGCTTGCGAACCGTCACAGCCGTGCTCCCAGGATACCGAGGCCAACGCCTCAGGCAGCGGCCTGACGGATTATCCGCTCGGCTCGCCCAACTGGCCACTGCAACGAGTCCGTTCAGGCACTGATCGCCGGAAGTGCCTGAACGTGCGGCAATCGTCGCTAATCGGCGTGTATCCGCACTGATCCGGAGATTTTGGTCGGCCATCAAATTGCCTGCTAATCGGCAGGTTTTAGGGCGGGCGGTGACGCCAGCGAGCGCGGTTGTGGTCCAGGCGGTCGTGGGTTCGAGTCCCACCACTCACCTTTTCGTCGGCGTCGGCTGTTGCCCCGAGCCGCCTGCTTGAGCGGTTGACTTGCAGCGGCTGCTTGGGTCATTTGTCCGCGCCGCCGGCGAGCTGCGCCATGGCGCTTAGCTCAGCATCCTGGTCGGATCGAACGACAGCTCGTGCAGCAGTAGTCGACTCCGGAGCTCGCGGACGCCGAGCTGCTCCTTCAGGCGGTCGATCAGATGTTCGAACTCGTGCCGGTCGCCGCAGGCCATCCGGAGCTGGAAGTCGTAGTCGCCGGTCAAGCGCATCGCGCCGATCACCTGCGGAATCTCGTGCAGCCTTGCCTCGAATTCCTGTGGGTCGACGTGATCTCCGAGCCGGACGTCGCTGACCATCTGCAGCTCGAGTCCGAGCGGCTCGAGGTTCAGCTCGGCGTGGTAGCCACGGATCACACCGTCGCGCTCGAGGCGCCGGACGCGTTCGGCGACGGTGTTCGCGGAGAGGTTGACCTCGCGGGCAAGCTGCTGGTAGCTGGCGCGCCCGTCACGTACGAGCAGAGCCAGCAGTCGATGGTCGATGCCGTCCATCTGCGTCAGGTTAGTGATCCGCGACGAAAATGCCTGATCACCGAGGAAACAGCGGCTGAAATAGCCGATATGGTGTATATATCGACATAAAATCGGCTGCAATTTCGCGAGAATAGGATGTGTGATCATCTCCCTCTCGCGCTTCCTGCTGACGCCGATCGTCGTTCTCATCGCATCGGTCTGCGCGCGCCGACTCGGCCCCCGCTGGGCGGGCCAGCTGATCGGCGCGCCGACCACGACCGGACCCTTCGTGATCCTGATCTGCCTCAGTGGCGGCATCGGGCGTGGCGCGGCGGCGGCCCTTGGCTGCGTGATCGGCGGCTTGACGGTCGTCAGCTACTGTCTGCTCTACAGCTTGCTCGCTCAGCGCTGGCGGCCTCTGCACAGCTGGGTGGCGGCGATCGGCTGCTCGCTGCTCATCGGAGTGCTGACGCTGCTCTGGCCGTCGCTGTGGGTGTGGACCGCGCTGACGCTCGCGGTCACCGTCGGGGCGCTGGTGCTCTGGCCGACGAGTGCGAAGCCGGCCACTGTCGTCGCCCCGAGCCGGATCGAGACGCCGGTGCGGATGCTGCTGACCGGCGTGACGGTGCTCGTCGCAACGCTCGCGACGCAGATTCTCGGTCCGCTGGTCGGCGGGCTGCTCTCGTCGCTGCCGGTGATCCTGGGCGTGATGATGCCGTCCGTGCATCGTGGCAGCGGCGCGGCGGCCGCGACCGAGCTGGCGCGCGGCGCGCTGATCGCGATGCCCGGCACGACCGTCTTCTTGCTGCTCGCTGGGCTGAGCCTGCCGGTGCTGGGGCTACTCGGTGGCATCGGCGTGGCGATCGCCGGGCTGGTCGTGACCGGCTGGGCCTTGCGCACCGGTTTGGCGGCGCTGGCACAGGGTCGCGGCTCGCAGATCGCGCGGGCCTGAGCGCTGCCGCAGCGGCGGCGGCGCGAACATCCCAGCGGTGCCGAAGCAGCTGCCGGCCGCACAGTAACCGCTACCAAGGTATCTTCTGCAACACATGTCTTCATCAGTCACAACTACGATCACCGAGCTGCCGGAGTCGCGCGTACGCGTCGAGGCAGAGGTGGCTGCGAGCGAGGTCGCGCGCAGCGTACAGAACGCCGCGCGCAAGCTCGGCAGCAATCTCAGAGTTCCCGGCTTCCGCAAGGGCAAGGTCCCGGCCCGGGTCGTCATCACCCGCCTCGGCCGCGCCTACGTGGTCGACGAAGCGGTTCGTGACTCGCTGGGCGGCTGGTACACCGATGCGATCCAGACGGCGGAGATCGCGGTCGTGGGCGAGCCGGAGATCAACGTCGGCGACACCCCGGCGGACGGCCAGCCACTGGCCTTCTCGATCGAGGTCGGCGTCCGCCCGACGGCGAAGCTCGGCGAGTATCGCGGGCTCGAGGTCGGCCGGCGCGAGGCGAAGGTCGATGCTGCGGCCGTTGACTCCGAGCTCGCCGATCTGCGCGAGCGGCTGGCGACGCTGGACACCGTGGAGCGCGCGGCGGCGGAGGGCGACTTCGTCGTCGCCGACTACGTCGGCAAGCTGGGCGACGTCCCGTTCGCCGGCGGCGAGGGCCGCGACCAGGTGATCGAGCTTGGCACCGGACGCCTGATCCCGGGCTTCGAGGAGCAGCTGGTCGGTGCCAGCGCCGGCGAGGACCGCACGCTGTCGGTGACCTTCCCCGAGGATTACGGTTCGGCCGAGCTTGCCGGTAAGGACGCGACCTTCGAAGTACACGTGAGCGAGGTCAAGTCGAAGAACGTGCCTGAGCTCGACGACGAGTTCGCCGCCGACGCCGCCGGCTTCGACACGCTGGCTGAGCTGCGCGAGGACATCGAGAAGCGGCTGCGCGAGCAGGCCGAGCATGAGATCGGCCACGAGTTCGAGCGCGACGTGCTGGACGCCGTCGCGGAGCGGGCGGAGATCGAGTTGCCCGAGTCTCTCGTTACTGCGCGCGCACGTGAGCTGGTCTCGGACACGATCGCCAACCTGTCGTCGCAGGGAATCGATCGCGAGAACTACCTGCGGATCGTCGGCAAGACCGAGGACGAGCTTGCTCACGAGGGCGAGGAGGAGGCCGCGCGGACACTGCGCCGCGAAGCGGTCCTGGCCGCTGTGATCGAGGCCGAGTCGGTCGAGCCGACCGACGACGACGTGCTTGAGTCGCTGGCGGGCACCGCCGAGCGCGGGCAGACGACGCCGGCGGCGTTGCTTGAGCAGCTTCGCGCGAACGATCAGCTCGAGCGCGCCCGGCAGGACGTGGCCGCCGAGCTGGCCCTGAAGCTGCTGGTCGACAGCGCCGAGCCGCAGCCGCTGCCCGAGGCGCCCGAGCCGGAAGTGGTGGAGTCCGAAGCAACGGAGTCCGAAGCGGCCGTAGAGCCCGAGCCCGCCGCGGAGCCCGCCGCCGAAGAGGCCGGCGAGCCGGCCGCCGAATAGGCGCAACCTTCCGCACCTGCGAGTAGTGCTGGCCCCGGCCCGCTGGCCGGGGCCGCTGCTTGAGCGCGTCCGGTCGCCGGGCCGGTCTGTCGAGGCTGCGTCCGTGACCGCCGCCCCCGCTCCTCGGCCGTGGCGGGGTGCCCGCTTGCTAGAGTCGAGCGCGTTGTTCCACTGCTGATTCCAGTCTTCTTGATGCGATCGAAGCGAGTGATATGAGTCCACTGGTACCGATGGTCGTCGAGCAGTCCTCGCGCGGTGAGCGTGCCTTCGACATCTACAGCCGGCTGCTGAACGAGCGGATTGTCTTCCTGGGCACGCCGGTCGATGACCAGGTCTCGAACCTGATCGTGGCGCAGCTCCTGCACCTCGAGTCCGAGGATCCCGAGAAGGACATCTCGCTCTACATCAACTCGCCCGGTGGCTCGGTCTATGCGGGGCTTGCCATCTACGACACGATGCAGTTCATCAAGCCCGATGTGCAGACGATCTGCTTCGGCATGGCAATGTCGATGGGGGCGTTGCTGCTGGCCGGCGGCGCGGCGGGCAAGCGTATGGCGCTGCCGAACTCGAAGATCCTGATCCATCAGGTGTCGGCCGGCTTCGAGGGCCAGGCAACTGACATCGAGATCCACGCTCGCGAGATCCTCGACCTGCGCAAGCGCCTCGACGAGATCATCGCCAAGCATGCGGGCAAGCCCGTCGAGGAGGTCCGCAAGGACACCGAGCGAGATCACTTCCTATCCCCGGAAGAGGCAAAGGACTACGGCATCATCGACAAGGTGATCACGCAGCACTAGTGTTGAGTCAGTCGCGGTCGTGCTAAAGGTGCCGACCGCGAGAAGGCGAATACGTCACTAGTTCCAGATTGCGCAGTACCTGTCGCCTGGTAGTCAGATCGAGAGAGGATCAAATGGCACGCCCGACCGATTCCAACGAGCAGCTGCTCTGCTCCTTTTGCGGCCGTTCACAGCGCCAGGTGAAGAAGCTGATCGCCGGTCCGGGCGTCTACATCTGCGACGAGTGCATCGATCTCTGCAACGAGATCATCGACGAGGAGCTCGTCAGCGTGCCGCGCTTCAACGTCGAGCACCTGCCGAAGCCGCGCGAGATCTACGACGTCCTCTGCGAGTACGTGATCGGCCAGGAGCAGGCCAAGCGCACGCTTTCGGTGGCGGTCTACAACCACTACAAGCGCGTTCAGATGATGCAGTCCGGCGAGCACGACGTCGAGCTGCAGAAGTCGAACATCCTGCTGGTCGGCCCGACCGGCTGCGGCAAGACGCTGCTGGCGCAGACGCTGGCCCGGATCCTGAACGTGCCGTTCGCGATCGCCGACGCGACCGCGCTGACGGAGGCCGGTTACGTCGGCGAGGACGTCGAGAACATCCTGCTGAAGCTGATCCAGGCCGCCGACTTCGACGTCCGCAAGGCCGAGACCGGGATCATCTACATCGACGAGGTCGACAAGATCGCGCGCAAGGCCGACAACCCGTCGATCACTCGCGACGTCTCCGGCGAGGGCGTCCAGCAGGCGCTGCTGAAGATCCTCGAGGGTACCGTCGCGTCGGTGCCGCCGCAGGGTGGCCGCAAGCACCCGCACCAGGAGTTCCTGTCGATCGACACGACGAACATCCTCTTCATCTGCGGCGGAGCCTTCGCCAACCTCGACCGCGTGATCGAGCGTCGCGTCGGCCACCAGGGGGTCGGCTTCGGCGCCGAGATCCAGACGAAGGAGCACCGCGACCTCGGCGAGCTGTTCGACCAGTGCCTGCCCGAGGACCTCGTCGAGTACGGCCTGATCCCCGAGTTCATCGGCCGCCTGCCGGTGATGTCCTCGGTGCACCAGCTCTCGCAGGCCGAGCTCGTCCAGATCCTGACCGAGCCGCGCAACGCCCTGGCGAAGCAGTTCCAGCGTTTCTTCCAGTTCGACGGCGTCGAGCTCGTGTTCGGCGAGGATGCGCTCGAGGCGATCGCGACCAAGGCGCTGGAGCGCGAGACCGGGGCCCGTGGCTTGCGGTCGATCATCGAGGAATCGCTGCTCGACGTCCAGTTCGAGCTGCCCTCGCGCAGCGACGTCGCCAAGTGCGTGGTAACGAGCGAGACGATCGAGCGCGGCATCAGCCCGACGCTGGTGACGGTCGCTCCACCGAGCGAAGAAGCAGCCTGAGCAGGGGCGCGCCGCGCCTGACGGAATCGGTGCCAGCGGCGGCCGGCTGGCCGCCGCGGCCCTGCGGCCGCACCCGGGCGATGCGTAAACTCGCCTTTCGCATGTCGGATCTCGAGGCTAGAACCCGTTACAACCCAAGCGAGGCCGAGCCTCGCATCGTCGAGCGCTGGCTCGCGTCCGGACTGTTCTCACCGGCGCCGGAAGGTGACGCCAGCGAGAACTACTCGATCGCGATTCCACCGCCCAACGTCACCGGCGTCCTGCACATGGGACACGCTTTCCAGGACGCGATCATGGACACCCTGATCCGCTCGCACCGCATGCGCGGGCAGCGGACCAAATGGATCATCGGTACCGACCACGCGGGTATCGCCACCCAGACGAAGGTGGAGCAACAGCTGCGCGAAGAGGGCCTGACGCGCGAGCAGGTCGGTCGCGAGGCCTTCCAGCAGCGCGTCTGGGACTGGCGTGCCTCCTACGGCGGCACGATCATCGAGCAGCTCAAGCGGATCGGCGCCTCCGGCGACTTCGACGACGAGCACTTCACGCTCGACGCGCACTACGCCCAGGTGGTGCAGAAGGTCTTCGTGGCGCTCTACGAGAAGGGCTACATCTACCGCGACCGTTACCTCGTGAACTGGGATCCGGGCAGCCGCTCGGCGATCTCAGACCTCGAGGTTGAGGACCGCGAGGTCACCGACACGCTCTACTACGTCGACTACCCGCTGGTCTCGGGCGAAGGCGCGATCACGGTCGCGACCGTGCGGCCGGAGACGATGCTGGCCGACGTTGCCGTCGCCGTGCATCCCGACGATGACCGCTATCGCCACCTGGTCGGGCAGAAGGTGTGCCTGCCGCTCGTCGGTCGCGAGTTGGAGATCATCGCCGACGACTACGTCAAGCCCGAGTTCGGCACCGGCGCCCTGAAGATCACGCCGGCGCACGACCCGAACGACTTCGAGATCGGCCTGCGCCACGGTCTCGACCAGCCGAGCGTGATCGGCGAGGACGGCACGATCTCAGGGCCGGCGCCGGAGCGCTTCCTCGGCCTGACCGTGGCCGACGCCCAGGCCGCCGTGGTTGCCGAGCTGCGCGAGGCCGGCTTGCTGGCGCGGACCGAGTCCTACACGCACACCGTTCCCTTCAGCCAGCGCTCGGGCGTGCGCGTCGAGCCGCTGATCTCGCTGCAGTGGTTCATGCGCATGGACGAGCTGGCGGCGCCGGCGATCGACGCCGTGCGCTCCGGCCGCATCCAGTTCCACCCGGCTCGCTGGTCGAAGGTCTACCTGGACTGGATGGAGAACATCCGGCCGTGGTGCATCTCCCGCCAGCTCTGGTGGGGTCACCAGATCCCGGTCTGGTATCGGGGCGAGGAGACCCACGTCGGCACGCAGCCGCCCGAGGGCGAGGGCTGGACGCGCGACCCGGACGTGCTCGACACCTGGTTCTCGAGCGCGCTGTGGCCGTTCGTCACGCTTGGCTGGCCCGAGCAAACGCCGGACCTGAAGGCCTTCTACCCGACCGACGTGCTGGTCACCAGCCGCGACATCATCTTCCTCTGGGTTGCGCGGATGGTGATGATGGGCCTCGAGTTCACGGGCCAGATCCCGTTCGAGCACGTCCACATCCACGCCATCATCCAGGCCCCCGACGGGCGCCGTATGTCGAAGTCGCTCGGTACCGGCATCGACCCGCTCGACCTGGTCAACGGCGGCCCGCGGCCGCCGGTGTTCGCGCCGGACGGCTCGGACCCGGGTGAGTTCCCGGCCTACGGCGCCGACGCCGTGCGCTGGGGCCTTCTGGCGATGTCGTCGGGCCAGGACGTCCGCTTCAACGAGGAGAAGGTCTCCCAGGCGCTGCAGCTCACCAACAAGCTCTGGAACGCCGCGCGGCTGGTCCTGCTGCGAGTCGACCCGGAGGTCCGTGCGCAGGCCAGGCCCGTCGCGGTCGAAGACCGCTGGATCCTCTCGCGCCTGCAGCGCGCGCGCAGCTCGATCGACGGTGCGATCGCGAACTATGAGTTCGCACGGGCGGCGCTCGAGCTCTACGACTTCGTCTATGGCGAGCTCTGCGACTGGTACCTGGAGCTGGTCAAGCCGCGCCTCTACGATGGCGACGCCGATACCGCGGCCACGCTGCTGCACGTGCTGACCGAGACGGTGACGCTCGCGCACCCGCTGATCCCGTTCGTCACCGAGGAGATCTACAGCTACATTCCCGGCGCCGAGGGCATGCTGGCGGCGCGGACCGCGCCGTCCGCGGTCGCCGAGATCGATCCCGGGGCCGAGGCCGTGATCGAGCGTCTGATCACCGCCGTACAGGCCCTGCGCACCTGGCGCGACAGTGCCGAGCTCAAGCAGTCGGCGCTGCTGCGCGTCCGGCTGCGCGCCCGCGGCTACGAGGACGTCGCCGCGCAGCTGGCGCGGCTGGCGCGGGTCGAGTACAGCGATGATGGTCAGGCCGAGGCTGCAGCGACCGTGGTGGTCCCCGGCGGCACGATCGAGGTTCTGCCGAGCCCCGAGCTCGATCCGGCGGCGGCTACCGCCAAGCGCGAGCGTCACCTGCAAAAGCTCCAGCAGGAGATCGAACGGGCCGAGCACAGGCTCGCGAACGCCGGCTTCGTCGCCAAGGCGCCGGCCGCGGTCGTCGACGGTGAGCGTGAGAAGCTCGCACGCTTGCAGACCGAGCTCGAGGCGCTGTGACGGCGGCGCCGGTGCGGGAACGACCTGCTTGATGGGTAGCGTGTGGATGTGATGTCCGGCACCGTGACAGAGCCAGCGAGCAGCGGCGAGCTGGCTATGCCGGCGCTCACGGCGGAGCAGGCCGAAGCGCGGCTGCTGGCGCGCGAGTTCTCCGGCATGCACTTCGGCCTCACGCGCATCCGGCGGCTGCTGGCGCGCTGCGGCGACCCGCAGCGCAACCTGAGGACCGTCCACGTGGTCGGCACCAACGGCAAATCCTCGACTACGCGGATGGTCGCCGCGATCGTCAGGGCTCACGGCCTGCACACCGGCGCCTACCTCTCGCCGCACCTCTCCACCTACCGCGAGCGCATCGAGATCGATGAGCAGCCGATCTCGCGGACGGACTTCGCGTCGGTTGCCGGCCGCGTGCTGGCGCTCGCCGCCGAGCTCGACCAGCAGGCGGCTCCGGACGACCACGCCACCCAGTTCGAGCTGCTGACCGTGATCGGCTTCCTGGAGATGGCGGAGCGCGGGGTGGACGTGGCGGTGATCGAGGCGGGCCTCGGCGGCCGCTACGACGCCACCAACGTGATCGACTCCGAGGTCCAGGTGCTGACCGGGGTCGGGCTCGAGCACACACGCTGGCTCGGGCCGACGATCACGGCGATCGCGCGTGAGAAGCTGGACGTCGTCCGGCCCGGGAAGACGCTCGTGCTCGGCGCCGGCATGCACCCCGATGCGCTCGCGGTCGCCCACGAGCGCGCCGCCGAGCAGGGCGCGCGCATCATCACGGCGCCGGTCGACACGGGTCTTACGCTTGCCGCGCTGGGGGAGTTCCAGCAACGGAACTTCGCAACGGCGACGACCGCTACCCGGGCGCTGCTCGGCGGTGACTTCGACCAGTCGGCCGCCGCCGCTGCGGCGGCCACCGTGCGCGTGCCCGGACGCATGCAGATTGTCGGCGAGCACCCGCTGACGGTCCTCGACGGCGGCCACAACCCCGACGGGATCGCCGCGGTCATGCGCTCGCTGCCCGGGATCTTCGGTGGTAGGCCGCTCGTCGCGGTCTTGTCGGTGCTCGACGATAAGAACGCGGCGGCGATGCTGGCGCAGCTCGCCCCGGCTTGCACCGCGATGATCATCACCGCCAGCCACAACCCGCGGGCGCTGGCGCCGGACGCGCTTGCGCGGCTTGCAGCCGAGGCCTCGCCGGGGCTGCCGATCGAGATCGTCGCCGAGCCGCATGCGGCGCTCGCGCGTGCTCGCGCGAGCGCCGGTACCGCTGGAGCGGTCCTCGCCACGGGCTCGATCTACCTGGTGGCGGACCTGCTGGCGGACCCGGACGCCGCCGGGAAAGGGGGCTCGTGGCTGTGAGCCCCCAGGGTGGTAATCAGCCGAGCTTCGCCGGCATGGTGGGCCTCGTGGTTGCGGGCGTGGCGATCACGATCCTCGTATTCTTCGGGATCGGCTACCTGTTCGGCCGGATCGTCCTGTAAAAGGTACGTAACGTGGGCGACGCGCAAGACTACAGCCAGGCGGCCCGCAGGGTTGCCGAATTTCAACTGCGGCGGCTACACTCCTTCGCTCAATGCTCCAGTTAGCGGGAATATTCGGCATTCACAACAGCAGCCTCTCACTGGGGGTGACGTTGCTGGTGGTGCTGCTGGTCATCATCTGGCTGGCGCTGATCTATTGGACCTTCGCCGACGCCCGGCGCCGCGTCGACGATGCGCTGCTCGTGGCGTGTGCCACGGTGGTGGCGATAGTCCCGTTCCTGGGGACCGCGGTCTACGCGATCGTCCGTCCGCCCGAGTACCTCGACGACGTGCGCGAGCGCGACCTCGAGATCCAGGCGGCCGAGGCGCAGATCGCGAGCGCCGGGATGCTCGTCTGCCCCTACTGCGACTACGAGATCGAGCGCGACTTCGTGCGCTGCCCCCACTGCCTGCACAAGCTGAAGGAACCGTGCGTGAGCTGCGGGCGTCCGCTCGACCCGGGCTGGCAGATCTGCCCCTATTGCGAGCAGCGCGTCGCCGCGGCCCCGGCCCAGCCGCGGCGTAGCCGGAGATCCGCGTCGCCGCGACCGCAGAGGTCCGCGGGTTCCGGTCAGCTGCCGTCTCGTGAGAGCCCGAGCGGCGGTGCGACACCCCGTGAGAGCCCGAGCGGCGGCGTCACGCCGCGTGAAGGTCCCAGCCGCAGCGTCACGCCACGCCGTCGCAGCACTAGGCTTCCGTCCCGCGACGACTCCGACCTGATCTAGCGCGGCTGCGGGCTACCGGCCGGGTGCTCCTGGTCCGTTCTGCGGACCTGGGCGGGTGCATGCAGCCCTCGTGTCGCCGACGTGCCATTCTGCATAGGGAAGCCCAGTGGCGAGGTGCGTCCGTGTGTCTCGTCCGCGCGGAGCAGTAGCCCCCAACACGATCAGAACCTACAGCAAGGAGCACCCACGCCATGGAGCGCACGCTCGTCCTCGTTAAGCCCGACGCCTTCGCCCGCAGCCTGAGCGGCGAGATCATCGCTCGCTTCGAGCGTAAGGGGCTCAGGCTCGTCGCCCTGAAGCTCGAGACGTTGAGCCGCGAGACCGCCGAGCGTCACTACGCGGAGCATGTCGCCAAGCCGTTCTTCGGTGAGCTCGTCGAGTTCATCACGTCCGGGCCGCTCGTGGCGATGGTGCTCGAAGGCAACGAGGCGGTCAAGGCCTCGCGCCAGCTGATCGGCGCCACCAACCCACTCGAGGCCGCGCCCGGCTCGATCCGCGGCGACTTCGGCACCGAGACAACCAAGAACATGGTCCACGGCTCCGACTCACCGGAGTCGGCCGCCCGCGAGATCGGCATCTTCTTCCCAGAGCTTTGATCCTCGCGTCGAGCTCGCCCCAGCGGCAAGCGATCCTCACCCAACTTGGCATCGGCTTCGAGGTCGTGGTGCCGGAGATAGCCGAACGCGTGGCCGGCGAGCCGGCGGCGGTCGTCCGCGAGAACGCCGAGCGCAAGGCCCAGGCGGTGGCTGGCCAGCGGCCCGACGCGGACCTGGTCCTCGGCATCGACACGGCCGTTGCCGTCGGCGACGAGCTCTACGGCAAGCCTGCCGACGAGAGCGCGGCCCGGCAGATGCTGCGGCGACTCTCCGGGTGCGAGCACCGCGTGCTCTCCGGTCTCTGTCTGGTCGGCGGCGCGGCCGCGCGGAGCGCGGTGGCGATCACCGCTGTACGCTTTCGCTCGATCAGCGAGCCGATGCTCGATTGGTATATCACCACAGGTGAATGGCGTGGCCGCGCCGGTGGCTACGCGATCCAGCGCCGTGGCGCGGCGCTCGTGGAGTCGCTCGATGGCGACTACCTGAACGTCGTCGGGCTTCCGGTCAGCACGCTGCTGACGTTTGCTCCTCAGCTTCTGTGGGATGTCACGGGAGCCGCAAGTTGACTGAAAATCGACGCTTGCAACCTGCCTTGGGCTGTTCTGTACACTCGACTGCGATGGATGGGGGCAGGCTCCCCGTGGCAGGTCATACCGTCGCAGCCTCCTGTCCTCACTCGAACCTCTCCCTCCAACTATGGGCTTCTTTACGTATCTAACGGGATTCGGTGGCCGTGACATGGCCATCGATCTGGGCACGGCCAACACGCTCGTGTACGTCCGCGGACGCGGCATCGTGCTGTCCGAGCCAAGTGTCGTCGCCATCGACTCGCGTACCGGCGAGGTCCACGCGGTCGGCATCGAGGCCAAGCGCATGCTTGGCCGTACGCCGGGCACGATCTCGGCGATCCGGCCGCTGAAGGACGGCGTGATCGCCGACTTCGAGATCACCGAGGAGATGCTGCGCTACTTCATCCAGAAGGTGCACCAGAGCCGCTGGGTGCATCCGCGGGTCGTGATCTGTGTGCCGTCGGGCGTCACCGGCGTCGAGAAGCGCGCGGTCGAGGAGGCTTGCCTCAGCGCCGGCGCGCGCCAGGCGTACCTGATCGAGGAGCCGATGGCGGCCGCGATCGGCGCTGGCCTGCCGGTCGGCGAGCCGACCGGGTCGATGATCGTCGATATCGGCGGTGGCACCAGCGAGGTTGCGGTGATCTCACTCGGCGGCATCGTCGTCTCCCAGTCGGTAAGAATCGCCGGCGACGAGTTCGACGATGCCATCATCAACTACGTGAAGCGCGAGTACAAGCTGCTGATCGGTCAGCCGACGGCCGAGGAAGTCAAGCTGGAGATCGGCTCCGCCTACCCCACCGGGGAAGAGGTCCAGGCGGAGATCCGTGGTCGCGACATGGTCTCGGGCCTACCGAAGACCGTGGCGCTGACCAGCGAGGAGATCCGCGGTGCCCTCGAGGAGCCGGTCGCGCAGATCATCGAGGCAGTGAAGGAGACGCTGGATCGGACGCCGCCGGAGCTGTCGTCGGACATCATGGACCGCGGCATCATGCTGGCTGGCGGTGGCTCGCTGCTGCAAGGGCTCGATGAGCGCTTGCGCCACGAAACGCAGATGCCCGCGCACCTCGCCGACTCACCGCTGACCTGCGTGGCAGTCGGCTCCGGCCGGTCGCTGGAGGAGTTCGAGGCGATCCACCGTTCCAATCGGAGTTCACCTAACCGCCGCCGGCGCTGACGCGCGGCCGGTGACGGGAGCCTGGAGTTGAACAGTTCGTGCCTGACAAGAAGATTCGCCGGCGACGTGCGGTTCTCGCGCTGCTCGTCGTCGTATCCCTGATTCTGCTGACGGTCTACTACAGCACTTCGGACGACAACGCCCTGCACTCCGTGCAACATGACGCGGTCGCCGCGCTGTCGCCGATCCAGAAGGGCGCCTCGAAGGTGCTCTCGCCAGTGCGCGACGTCTTCGGCTTCATCTCCTCGACGGTACATGCGAAGTCGCAGAACTCGGAGCTGAAGCAGCAGAACCAGTCCCTGCGCGCGCAACTCGACCAGGCGCTGACCAGCGAGGCGCAGTACAAGGAGATAAAGAAGGACCTGAAGCTCGATACCGCGAACAACCTCCAGAACTTCGACCCGGTGATGAGCTCGGTGATCGGGAAAGATCCCTCGCTGTGGTATGACTCGGTCGAGATTGGCGTCGGCTCTGGCTCCGGTGTCGCCGAGTACGACCCGGTCGTCGGCTCCGGCGCGCTGGTGGGTTACATCTCCGAGGTCTACGGCTCGGTCTCGGATGTGCGGCTGCTGGGCGACGACAAGTTCGCGGTCGGCGCGATGGTGGTCCAGTCCCAGTCCGGCGGCACGAGCTACAGCGGCATCATCGCGCCGAAGGTCGGCAACCCTCAGGAGCTTGTGCTCAGCGACCTGCCGTCGACCGCGACGATCAGCTACGGAGCGAACGTCGTCTGCAGCGGCTTCAAGGACACCGCCGATAACGCGATCCGGTCTTTCTGTCCCGCCGGCATCCCGATCGGTACGGTCTCCACGCAGAACACGACCGACGCGCTGGCGGACAGCCAGCAGCTCTCGGTCACGCCGGTCGCCGACTTACAGCACCTCTCGGTCGTGCAGGTGCTGACCCGTCCGCAAGCCTCGACCGTTTCCGCGTCGCTGCCATGACCCGCGAGCGGGCAGCCAAGCTGACGTTACGGATCGCGATCGTCGCGTTCGTGGCGGTCCTGCTGCAGGAGACGGTGATCGCCCAGATCTCGATCTTCGATTCCTACGCCGACATCACGCCCCTGGTCGTGATGTCGATCGGGCTGCTGTGCGGCTCGCTGCCGGGGGCGGTCGCCGGCTTCGCGATCGGCCTGTTCGTCGACCTCGCGCTGCTTCAGACGCTCGGGATCACCTCGCTGCTGTTCATCGTGATCGGCTACTGGTCGGGCCGGCTGCGTGAGCTCAGCGACCTCTCGCACGGACTGATCCCGATCGCGACGGGCGCCGGCGCGACCGCGGTCGCGGGCATCGGCATGATGCTGATCCAGTTCCTGCTCGGCGTCGATGCCCCGATCAGCCTGCTGCTGATCGAGCAGATCGTCCTGCAGGTGCTGATTAACAGCCTGATCGCGCTGCCGGTCTACGAGATCGTGCGGCGCATCCTCTATCGCTCGCTGCCCGACAACTCCCGACGGCGCCATCATTCCTACACGACGACCGGCAGCCTGAGCCCGCTGTCGCAGCCGTTCGAGCGAGCGCGACTGAAGCGGGCGCCGCGATGATCACCCCCGGCGACGGCGGCATGGGCCCGGGCCGGCTCGGACCGATGAACCCGCAGCTGGCGCTGCGGGTCGCGATCGTCGGTGGCCTGACGCTGGCGCTGTTCGCGATCATCTTCTTCCGGCTCTGGGTGCTGCAGGTGCTGACCGGCAATCAGTACGTGCGGGAGGCGGCGGCCGTGTCCTCCCGCGAGATCTCGGTCGGGGCGCCGCGCGGCGAGATCATCGACCGCAACGGCACGGTTCTCGTCGGCTCCAAGCAGAGCCCGGCGATCCAGATCTCACCGGACAGCTTGCCGGTTAAGATCGCCGCCTATAAGGACCAGCTCTCGACGCCCCCGGCCGCCGACCAGGCGATCTACGACAAGATCTCGAAGCTGCTGGGGATCTCGAACCGATCGAAGAGCTGCAGCTACAAGCTCTGGAAAGGCCCGAAGGAGCAGACCAAGCATGCGCGGCTGACGCCGGTGGCCTGCACGGTCGCGCAGGACGTGGCGCAGTCGCCGTTCGCCAATGCCACGATCAAGACCAACGTCTCGACCGACGTGCAAGCCTATCTAGCCGAGCGCCAGGCCCAGTACCCCGGCGTCGTCTCGACCGAGGTCTACACCCGCTCCTACCCGGAGAACAAGCTGGCGGCGCAGCTCTTCGGCACGGTCAGGCCGATCACCGCGGCGGAGATCAAGGAAAAGGAGTTCAAGGGCATTCCTGAGACCGACTCGGTCGGCCAATCCGGTCTGGAGTACGAGTACAACCAGTACCTGCAGGGCACCGACGGCTACGAGAAGGTCAAGGTCAACGCTGCCGGCACCTTCGAGGGCTATGAGAAGGGCAAGGCCGCGACCGAGGGCGACAACCTGCAGCTCTCGCTCGACGCGAACCTGCAGCGCGTAGGCGAGGAGTCGTTACAGAAGTCGATGAACGAGAACGGCGGCGACGGCGGCGCCTTCGTGGCGCTTGACCCCGAGAACGGCCAGGTCTACGCGATGGGGTCGCTGCCGACGTACAACCCGACGGTATTCACAAGGCCGATCACCGAGAAGCAGTATCAGCAGGAATTCGGGCAGAACAGCGGCGATCCGCTGATCAACCGCGCGATCTACAGCGCCGTGCCGACCGGCTCGACGTTTAAGGTGATCACCGCAACCGCGGCGCTGGAGAGCGGCGCCGTTACGCCTAGCTACTCCTATGACGATTCCACCGGCAAGTACTGCATCCCCGGCTCCGACCCGAACGTGGCGGGCGACTGTCCGCAGAACTCTGGCGGTACGCGTTACTACGGGGTCGACCTGAACAAGGCGATTCAGGACTCGGTCGACACCTACTTCTACCGTCTCGGCTACCTGATGTACTCGGCGAAGGGAAACGGTGGCGCGCTGCAGAGCTGGGCGGCGAAGTTCGGCATCGGCCAGTCGACCGGCGTCGATATTCCTGGTGCGTCCGCTGGCTCGATGCCGGGTCCGAAGCTGACCGCCGAGCTGAACAAGGCACAGCTCGCGTGCGAGAAGAAGTACGGGAAACGCTACACGGCAAAACCCAGCCTTTGCCAGTATTCGGATGACGCGGTCTGGACCCCGGGCGATAACGTCCATGCGGCGGTTGGCCAGGGCGGTGACGAGGTCACGCCGCTGCAGCTCGCGCTCGTCTACTCGGCGATCGCGAACGGCGGCACGCTGGTGACGCCGCACGTCGGCCTCGACGTCCAGACCGCCTCCGGCTCGATCCTCGACCGGATCGACCCGTCGTCCAAGCGCAAGCTTGGCATCAACCCGATCTACCTCGGGGATATCCAGCAGGGCCTTTACGATGCGGCCAACGTCAGTGGTGGCACCTCGGCCTCGGTGATGAGCAACTTCAAGTACAAGGTCTACGGTAAGACCGGGACCGCCCAGACCGGCGAGACCTCCGTTTCAGCCGCGAGCGGGGCGGACTCCTCGTGGTACGCGTGCTACGTGCCGCGCTCGGAGACGAGCAAACCGATCGCGATCGTCGTCTGGGTCCAGAAGGGCGGCTTCGGCGCCGTCGCCGCCGCGCCGGTCGCCCGGCAGATGCTCTCGCAGTGGTTCCTCGGCAAGCCAGGCGCCTACGTCGCCGGATCATCGAAAGACCAATGAGCGCCACAGCAATCCAGCGACCGCAGGACACCGGCGGACGACGCTCCAGCATCGCGCTGGCGTTCGATCCGTTGATCTTCCTCGCGGCGATCGGGCTGATCGTCTGCTCGTTCCTGACGCTGCGGGGCTCGGGGAACGGCGGCTACGCCGACCGGCAGCTCGTCTACGCAGCCCTTGGGCTGATTGCCGCGGTCATCCTCTCGAGCTTCGACTACTCGCTGCTGCGCCATCTCCGCTACCCGCTGTACGGCCTGATGCTGCTGTTGAACGTCTTGGTGTTCGCATTCCACGGCACGAACGGGGCGACCCGCTGGATCCCGTTGCCGTTCTTCCAGTTGCAGCCGTCCGAGTTCGGGAAGGTGCTGCTGGTGCTGGTGCTCGCCGCGTTCGCGGTCGAGCGCGCGCGCTCGCTGTCGCAGCGACGCCTGCTGGTGCAGGTGATGCTGCTGGCCTTGGTGCCGGCGATGCTCGTGATCAAGCAGCCCGACCTCGGCACCGGGCTGGTCTACATCGTCATCGCAGTCGCGATCCTGTTCTTCGCCGGCGTCGGCTGGAAGTACTTCGCGGGCCTGCTGGCCCTGTTCGTGGTCGCGGCGACGCTGGTGATGGTGGTGGCGCCGGCGGTCGGCGTCCATGTGCTGAAGACCTATCAGGAGCAGCGTCTGGAGACGCTGATCAACCCCTCGAGCAGCTGCTCCTCGGGCGATCACACCTGCTACCAGCTGCAGCAGTCGCTGACCGCGATCGGCTCGGGCGGTAAGACCGGGCGCGGGGTCTCGGGCGCGACCCAGACGCAGCTCGACTTCGTGCCCGAAGAGCAGAACGACTTCATCTTCGCCGTCATCGGCGAGACCTACGGCTTCGCCGGCGCCGCCGTGGTCCTCGCGCTCTACGCGCTGCTGGTGTGGCGCGTGCTGAGGGTCGTGGCGATGGCGAAGAACCTTTTCGGCACGCTGATCGCCGGAGGCGTGCTGGCAATGCTGATATTCCAGGTCTTCCTGAACATCGGCAGCGCTACCGGCATCATGCCGGTGACCGGCGTCCCCCTGCCGCTGCTCAGCTATGGCGGCTCGTCGGTAATTGTGACCTTGATGTCCCTCGGCCTCGTGCAATCGGTCCACGTACAGGCGCGGATCAACGCTGCGAACAAGGCGAGGGTGCAAATCGTATAAAGGACTTGAAGGAAATTGAAAAAACAAGTACTTGTCAGCGTCGACCGCGGTGAGACCCGGGTCGCGCTGCTCGAAGCAAGCGGGGAGGTGGGGACACGCAAACCCGCCTCCGGCACACGACGCCGGCGCCGGGTGAACCCGGCTGCCGGCTATAAGGTCGCCGAGCTCTACCTCGAACGCCGTCACAGCCGCTCGCTGGTCGGCAACATCTACCTTGGCAAGGTCGACACGGTGCTGTCCGGCCTCGAGGCCGCCTTCGTCGACATCGGACTTGAGAAGAACGGCTTCCTGCACGTCGACGAGATCGTGCTACCGGGCGTGGAGGCACCGCGCCGCGGGCGCGGCTCCGGGCGTGACGCGCGCCAGATCACGGACCTCCTGAAAACCGGACAGGAGGTCGTCGTCCAGGTCATCAAGGACCCGCTCAAGACGAAGGGCGCGCGGCTGACGATGGATCTCACGATCGCGGGCCGCTACATGGTCTACGCGCCGTTCGGCGAGGGCGTCGGCGTTTCGCGTCGGCTGGACGACCGCGAGCGCGAGCGGCTGCGCAAGCAGGCCGCGAAGCTCGACCTCGGTAAGGCGGGCGCGATCATCCGCACCGCCGCGCAGGGCGCGACGTCCGAGGAGCTCGAGCGCGAGCTGCGCTACCTCTTGAAGCTCAACGAAGTGCTGCAGCGCCGCGTCTCCGAGAGCCGCGCGCCGGCGCTGGTCTTCCAGGAGGCCGACCTCTCGGTGCGAGTCGTGCGCGACATCTACTCGATCGAGTTCGAGCGCGCGATCGTCGACGACGAGCAGCAGCACCACCGCCTGCAGTCGTTCTTCAACCGCACCGCGCCCGACCTCGTCGAGCACGTCGAGCTGTGGACCGAGCCGCGGCCTTTATTCGAGGCGTACGGAGTCGACACGGCGCTCGAGTCGACGCTGAACCGGCGTGTCGACCTGCCGTCCGGCGGCTACCTCGTGATCGACTACACCGAGGCGCTGACGGTAATCGACGTGAACTCCGGCTCGTTCACCGGTCGCGGTAAGAGCGGCCGGCTCGAGGATACGATCACCACCACCAACCTCGAGGCCGCGGACGAGGTAGTGCGCCAGCTACGGCTGCGCGACATCGGCGGCATCATCGTGATCGACTTCATCGACATGGCGCGCGCCCGTAACCGCGACGCGGTGCTGAAGACGCTGCGCAAGGCGCTCGGCGAGGACCGCACGAAGACATTCGTGGTGGAGATCTCGCCGCTCGGGCTGGTCGAGATGACGCGCCAGAACGTCACCGAGGGCGTGCGCGAGATCATGACTCGCCCCTGCCCGACCTGCGAAGGCGAAGGCGTGATCAAGTCCGAGGAGACGATCGCGATCGAGTTCGCCCGGCGCCTGCGCGAGCTGGCGACGACGACCGATCAAGACGCTCTGCTGGTACGGATGAACCCGCGTGTCAGCGCGCAGTTCACCGGTAACGGCGCCCGCGCCCTGGCCGGGATCGAGGCCGACACCGGCAAGTGGTTCCACTTCGAGGGCAGCGAAGGGCTACCGCTGGACCACTTCGAGGTCGTGATGCAAGCCGACCGTGACACCGTGCTCGAGCGAGCGCTGCCGTTCCGTGAGGGTGAGGAGGTCTACGTCGAGGTCGTCGAGCCTCACATGTACAACGCCGATGACGCCGTCGCCAAGGTCGACGGCTACATCATCGACATTCGCGACGCCGTGAGCGCAGTCGGCGAGCGTCGGCTCGTGTGCATCGACGAGGTCGGTCGCACCGAGGCGAAGGCCCACCTGATCGACCATCCGAGCGAAGCCGGGAAGGCCGGCGGTGACCGCGACCGGAATGGCGAGCAGCCGCAGGCGGCCTCGGATCAACTACAATCAACCGTCCGGCGGCGTAATGGCCGGCGTGGTGGGCGACGGCACACCACGGCCGATGCCGCGACAGTCTCTACCGCCACTGAACCTTCCTCAGAGTGAACATGTACGCAATCGTCAAGACAGGCGGCAAGCAATACCGCGTCCAAGAGGGCCAGAACCTGCTCGTCGAGCAGCTCACGGCTGAGGACGGCGAGAGCGTGTCGCTGACCCCACTGCTCTACGTTGACGGCGACGAGGTCGTCGACGGTAACGCGGCGTCCCGCATCAGCGTGGCCGCGAAGGTGCTCGGTCAGGAGCGCGGTCCGAAGCTGCGCGTGGTCCACTTCCGCTCGAAGCACGGCTTCAAGCGTCGTACCGGCCATCGCCAGGATCTGACCCGGATCGAGATCTCGAACATCTCCTTGGAGGCCAACTAATGGCTCATAAGAAAGGCCTCGGCTCCTCGCGTAACGGCCGTGACTCCAAGCCCAAGTTCCTCGGCGTGAAGGTCTTCGCCGGGCAGAACGTCACGGGCGGCGAGATCATCGTGCGCCAGCGCGGGACCGTCTTCAAGCCGGGCGACGGCGTCGGCATCGGTAAAGACGACACGATCTTCGCGAAGTCGGCCGGCACCGTGCAGTTCAATCGCGGTCGTCGCGGTCGCGTGATCTCGATCGCGCCCGATGTGATCTCTGTCGCGTCGGACGCGACTGCGACGATCACGCCGGACACCGAGTAGGCCCGGAGGCGGTGCTCAGCACCCGCTGAGTGCTGCTACGCACCGGGCAAGCCCCGCAACGAAACTGCAGCACTGAAGGCCCGCTGTCATGCAGGATCACGCACGCATCTACGTCCAGGCCGGGGCCGGCGGTGACGGCTGCCTGAGCTTCCGCCACGAGGCCTGGGTGCCGCGGGGCGGCCCCGACGGTGGCGACGGTGGCCGCGGCGGCTCGGTCGTGCTCATCTGCGACGACTCCTACCGCGACCTCGAGCACTTTCGCCGCAAGCCCCACTTCAAGGCGAAGCGCGGTGGTCACGGCGAGGGCACCGATCGCCACGGCGCCGACGGACCGGATCTGGAGATCCCGGTGCCGCCCGGCACCGAGGTGCTGGTCGAGAGCGACGGCACCGTCCACGATCTCGTGCACCCCGGCCAGCGGGCCGAGGTCGCCCGCGGCGGCTCCGGCGGCCGCGGCAACCACCGCTTCGTCTCATCCACGCACCGCACGCCGCGCTTCGCGGAGCGCGGCCTGCCCGGGACGGAGAGCTGGCTCGCGCTGCAGCTGAAGCTGCTCGCCGACGTCGGTCTGGTCGGCCTGCCGAATGCCGGCAAGTCGTCGCTGCTGGCGCGGCTCACGCGGGCCGCGCCGAAGGTCGCCGGCTACCCGTTCACGACGCTGACGCCGGTGCTTGGCACGCTCGACGGCGGCGACCGTCAGCTCGTGATCGCCGACATCCCGGGCCTGATCGAGGGCGCCGCCGATGGCGCCGGGCTCGGTCACGACTTCCTCGCCCACGTGGAGCGCACGCGCCTGCTCGTGCACGTGCTCGACCTGGCGCCGCTGGACGGCTCGGACCCGGTGGCGAACCACGCGACGATCGAGCACGAGCTGGCCTCCTACGACCAGCGCCTGGCGGCGCTGCCGCGGATCCTCGTGCTGTCGAAGGCCGACCTCGTGAGCTCCGACGAGGCCGAGGCGGCACGTGCGCGGTGGCGGCAGCGGCTGGCGGACGAGGTGCCGGTGATCACGACCTCGGCGGTCACGCGCAGCGGTCTCGACGAGCTGCGCGGCGAGCTGCTGCGGCGAGTGCCGCTGGCTGCGAGCGATGAGACCGCCGCCGGCCAGCGGGCCGGCGGCGACCAAGCCCTCACGCTTGAGGAGCATCGCGTCTTCCGTCCCGCCGCCCGGCGCGAGGTCAGCGTCCGGCGCCTCGGTCCGGGGCGCTTCGTGGTCGAGGGCGAGGTGGCGGCGCAGCTTGTCGGCCGCTACGACCTCGAGAACGAGGAGGCGCTCGCCTACCTCGAGCGGCGGCTCAAGGCCGTCGGCGTGATCCGTGCCCTGGAAGAGGCCGGCTTCCAGCCCGGCGACGACGTCGAGATCGGCGGTGTCGTGTTCGACCTCGAGCCGTAAGCTGGACCGCGGGATGGGCGGGGTGATCGTCATCAAGCTGGGCTCCAGCGTCGTCGCCGACGCTGAGGGCAGCTTGCGCCACTCGGTGCTCGAAAGTGTCTGCGACGAGGTCGCGGCGCTGCGCCACGGCGGCTACGAGCCGGTGGTCGTCTCGAGCGGCGCGATCGCGCTTGGTCTCAGCGTGCTCGGCGTCGAACGTCCGCACGACATCGACGGGCTGCAGGCCGCCAGCGCGATCGGCCAGACACAGCTGTTGCACGCCTACGCGGAGCCGCTGGCGGCACGTGGCTTGCGTGCCGCCCAGATCCTCCTGACCTCATACGACGTCAGTGTCCGCGCGCACTACCTGAACGCCCGCCGCACGCTCGAGCGGCTGCTGCAGTGGGAGATCGTGCCGATCATCAACGAGAACGACACGACCACCACCGACGAGATCTCGTTCGGCGACAACGACTTCCTCGCCGCGCAGGTCGCGATCCTGCTCGGCGCCGAACGGCTGCTGCTGCTGACCAGCGTCGACGGGCTCTACAGCGCCGATCCTCATATCGACCCCGACGCGCAGCCGGTGCGTCGGGTCACCGACTTCGCGCAGCTTGCGCCGCTGCAGGTTGAGTCGACGACCTCGCCGCTGGGGACCGGGGGCATGCGCTCGAAGGTGCTGGCCGCGGAGATGGGCACCGCCGCCGGTATCGCCGTCTCGATCGTGAACGGTCGTCGCGCCGGCACGATCGTCGCGGCAGTCGGGGGCGAGTCGGTGGGCACCGAGTTCGTCGCCCGGCCCGACCGCGACTCGAGCTTCAAGCTGTGGTTGCGCTACGCGAAGCTCGCGCGCGGCCGGATCCGCATCGACGCCGGCGCCGCCAGGGCGCTGAGAGGCGCGGGCACGAGCCTGCTGCCGGTTGGCGTGGTTGCGGTCGAGGGCGAGTTCGACGCCGGCGACGCGGTCGAGATCATCGCCGCGGACGGGCTTGTCGGTAAGGGCATCAGCAACTACTCCGCGCAGGATCTGGCACAGGTCCGGGGACTGCGCAGCGACGAGATCCAGCAGCTACTACCAGGCGTCAGCGAGGAAGCGGTCCACCGGGACTACTTCGTGCTGGCGTAGGGGCGACGGAACCGCTTGCCGCTGTCATAGTCTTTGGGCAGATGCAGTCAACGATCACAACCCCCACGGTCGCCGATGTCTGCGCCGCCGCACGGCGCGCGGCGACCGAGCTTGCCGAGCTGCCGGGCACCGTGCGTAGCGCGGCGCTCGAGGCGATCGCGGACGCGCTGCTGGTGAGCAGCGAGCGGATCCTCGCCGCGAACGCGCACGACCTCGAGGCTGGTCGCGAGGCCGGCCTCGCGCCGGCGCTGATCGATCGCCTATCGCTCGACCCGCAGCGCCTCCAGGCGATGGCCACCTCAACCCGTGAGATTGCGGCGCTGCCCGACCCTGTCGGCGAGGTGATCGAGGGCCGGCGGCTGCCGGGCGGGCTCGAGCTACGGAAGGTACGCGTGCCGCTCGGAGTTGTCGCCGTCGTCTACGAGGCACGCCCGAACGTCACGATCGACGCGCTGGCGCTGTGCCTGAAGTCCGGCAATGCCGCGGTGCTGCGCGGCTCGCGCGCGGCGGCGGAGTCGAACGCCGCGCTGCTCGACCTCGCGCGCGAGGCGCTGGACGGCACCGGCATCCCGGCCGGGGCGCTGTCGCTGCTGAGCGGTGGCGGCCACGAGCAACTGGCCGAGCTTGCCACGCAGAACGGGCTCGTCGACCTGCTGATCCCGCGCGGCGGGGAGGGGCTCAAGGCGGCGCTGATGGAGGTTGCGACCGTGCCGGTGATCTACGCAGCCGCTGGCAATTGCCACGTCTATCTGGACGCCAGCGCCGGTGCCGAGCGCGCGAGTGCGATCGTGCACAACGCGAAGGTGCAGCGCCCTGGTGTCTGCAATGCGGCCGAGACGCTGCTCGTTCACGCCGAGGCCGCGCCGCGCGTGCTGCCGGCGGTGCTGCGCGACCTGGCCGCATCCGGGGTGCGGTTGCACGCCGACGAGCGGGTCCGCGCGCTGGCCGCCGAGCTCGCGCCCGAGCTGGAGCTGATCCCCGCCACCGCGGCGGACTGGGATACCGAGTACCTGGCGCTGGAGATGGCCGTCGGCATCGTCGACGACCTCGACGCGGCGATCGCACACATCAACGCGCACGGCTCGGGCCACTCCGAGGCGATCGTCACCGACGAGATCGAGTCGGCGCGGCGCTTCCAGCAGCGCGTCGACGCGGCTTGCGTCTACGTCAACGCCTCGACCCGCTTCACCGACGGCGGCGAGTTCGGGATGGGGGCCGAGATCGGCAACTCCACGCAGAAGCTGCACGTCCGCGGCCCGATCGGCCTGCGTGAACTGTGCACATACAAGTACCTGATCGAAGGCTCGGGGCATGTCCGCGGCTGAGCGAGGTCGCGGCAGCTGCGCGGCCGCGCCGGCGGCGAGCCTGTAGAGGTCGTGCCGAGTACACGCATCGGGATCCTCGGCGGGACCTTCAACCCGCCCCACATCGGGCATCTGATCTGCGCACAGGAAGCGCGGCTGCGACTTGGCCTCGACCAGGTGCTGATGATCCCGGCCGGCAACCCGCCGTTCAAGCCGGACGAGCCCGACGACCCCGGCGCGGAGCATCGGCTGGCGCTCTGCCGGGCGGCGGTCGGGGGGGACCCGGGCATCGAGGTCTCCGAGCTCGAGATCGGCGGCGATGGGCCGTCCTACACGGTCGATACGCTTGAAAGACTGCATTCCTTAGTGCCTGATAGCGAGCTGTACCTGATCGTCGGCGGCGATGTTGCGGCGGGGCTGCCGAGCTGGCATGAGCCGGAGCGCGTGCTCGAGCTGGCGACGATCGCCGTCGCCGAACGGCGCGGCACGAGTCGTCAGGACGTCGAGACGGCGTTGCGCTCGTTGCCAGGAGGCGAGCGCGCCGTGCACTTCGAGATGCCGTGGATCGGCATCTCGTCTACCGAGGTCCGTCGCCGGGTAAAGGAACGACAACCGATTAGCTACCTCGTCCCCGACGCGGTAGCAAGCTACATCGACAAGCACCATCTCTACGGAGGTTCCACACACTCATGAACGCCACCGAGCTGGCTCACGCGATCGCGGAGCTTGCCTCAGACCGCAAGGCTGTTGACATCAGCCTGCTCGATCTGCGCGGGCTCGCGTCCTTCACCGATTACTTCGTGATCTGCTCAGGCCGGAGCGACCGCCAGGTGCGCGGCATACACGACGCGATCCAGCAGGGGATGAAGCAGCAGCACGGGATCGCGCCGACTCGGGTCGAGGGCCTCACTCGGTGTGACTGGGTGCTAATGGACTACGGCGACGTGATCGTGCAGGTCTTCACACCCGAGCTGCGTGAGTTCTACCGGCTCGAGCAGCTCTGGGGCGAAGCGCCCTCCGAGCGGTTCGAGGCCGAGTCGGCCGCGGCCTGAGCAAAGGCGGCGGGCCGAACCGGCTGCGACGCGAGCCGTCGCAGTGGTTCTCAGACCACCGCGAGCAGCTTCGGCGCGACCTGCTTCTTACGGCTCATCACACCCGGCAGCCGCAGCGAGTGGTCCTCGGGATCGATCCCGAACGCGCGCGCCACGGGGGCGATGTCGCCGTCGACCAGCAGCTCCGTCTCCTTGTCGAGCACGTCGGTGACCATCAACGCGAAGAGCTGGACGCCCTGGCGCTCGCGCTCCGCGTGCATCGCGTCGAACAGCTCCTGCTTGCGATCGGTGAGCGCGTCGCCGATCACCTCGATCTGGGCGATCAGGAACGGAGTTCCGCTCGCGGCCAGGTAGCTCTTGGCGTCGCGGCGAACGAGGTCCGCGGCGGGCGTGCTCGAGACGTCGGCGGTCGCTTCGAACATCCGTCGCCCGAACTCGCGCGGGTCGATTCCGAGCAGGCGGCCGAGGTAGTCCATGACCGCGACGTCGCGCTCGGTCGTGGTCGGCGAGTTGAGGATCACGGTGTCGGAGAGCACGGCGCCGAGCAGCAGCTTGGCAACCGGCTGGCTGGGCTCCATGCCGGCCCGGCGGAAGCGCTCCACGACCAGCGTCGCGGTCGAGCCGACCGGATCGAAGGTCGCCGCCACCGGCACCCGCGTCTCGATCGAGCCGATGTGATGGTGGTCGAGGATCTCGACGATCTCCGCCTGCTCGATTCCCGGGACGCTCTGTGTCTGCTCGGCGTGGTCGACCAGCAGCACGCGGCGGCGGACGGGCGAGACCAGATCCGAGCGTGACAGCAGCCCGATCGGCCGGCTGGCGTCGTCGACGACGATTGCGACACCATGATGATTGCCCTTGATCTGGTCGGCGATGTCGTCGACCAGCTCGTCGCCGACCGCGATCAGTGGATCGGTCTCCGCGGTACTGCCGCACGGTGCCGCGAGCGTGACCATCCGCGCCGACACGTAGGTGTCGAGGGGCGAGACGATCACGGCCGTGTCCTGACGGCGCGCGAGGTCGATCACGTCCGGCTCCGGCTCGGAGCCGTTCGTGACCACCATCAGCACGATGCCTTGGGCGAGCAGCTCGAGCTGGGCGTCGTGGCGGTCGCCGACCAGGGCGATGTCGCCGGGCTGGATGCCGCGGCCCGCGGCGCTGGCGACGGCGTGGACCCAGATCTTGCCGATCACCTGCCGGTCCTCACCGCAGACGAGCTTGCCCCCCAGCACCTTCACGATCATCGAGAGCGCGGTCGGCTCCTGGACCGCGGCCCGGCCCTGCCACTCGCGCACGTAGCGGGTCGCGAGCTGGTGGGCGGTCACGACGCCGGTGAGCACGCCGTCCTCGTCGACGACGGGGACCAGCTCGTAGGGCTCGTGCACGACGGCGATGCCGGCCTCGCGGAGCGGACTGTCCTGGCGCATCACCGGGAAGGTCGTCTGCATCAGGTCGAGCACTCGCAGCTTCACGTGCTCGAGGAGCATCGGCTCCGCCAGCCCGGCCTGTTCGAGGACCCACTTCGTCTGAGGGTTCAGCTCGCCGAGGCGGACGGGCACATATTCGTTTTCAGGGTCAAGTCGCGATTTGAGCTCGGCATAGCCGACCGCCGAGCCGATCGCGTCGGTGTCCGGATTCCGGTGTCCGGCAACATATACAGGTGACACAATCGTGCGATTATCCGCGATTAGCACGCCGCCTGCGTTCCCAGATGCCTGTTCGACTGGGCCTGCGGGCCTTCGAGTCCGGGTTGCAAGTTGCCGTGCACGGTCAAAGGGCCGGGCGCGGCAACTTGACAGTCAACGTTGCGGAACAGTCAGCATTACAGGACGATCAGACGCCCAGGCTCGCAGCAACCGTCTCCGGGTTATCGAGTCCCACGATCAGCTCGTCGTAGTCGATTCCGGCGCCGCTGAGCGCCACGCGGAGGCCACGCGGACGGCTGTGGTGAACCACCACGAACGCCCGGTGCCCATCTCGGTGGAAGGTGCCGATCGACAAAAGGCCTGGGAGACCGGTGCTGGGGGCACGCATCCCGTGCATGGCCTTACGAGCGTCGTCGAGGACCTGCACCGACCTGACCGAGGCTACCGGCACCCGCAGATCACCATGCAGTGCTTCAACCTGCTCGGCGTTGGAAAGCGAGAGCACGAGCTCATCCCCACGTCGCGATAGATCCGCCATTGTGCCAACCCCTTTAGTTCAAAAAGCGGTGGCCTAGATACCCCCGTCGCCCCTGACCGTCGACGGCGGTGAGCATCGCAGCAACCCTCCGCAACGCACTGTACTGCGACGCAGCCCCGCGGTGCAAGTTAACAGTTAGCGTCTTTGCCGGGCAGGTTGTAGCAGTTGATACGACGACCGGCATGTTGCATTCTGTACAAACATCGCCATGTCTCATTTTTTACAAGCTCGGCGGGCGGGCGGGGCAGTTTGTAACAACTACATCTATGTTGCCGCCCGCCTGGCGCGGGCGTGTGCGGCTCAGCCACGCAGACGGCCGCGCCGCGTGGCGCCGCCTGCGGGCTCAGGCAGCCGTTGACTGGCAGCCGTTGACTGGCAGCCGCCCGCGGGTAGCCAGTCGGTGCGGGCGTCCCACCGGCGGCCACAGGCGGGCGCCGCGCGCGGAGTGTGGGGGAAATGCCAGGACAGACGAGGACCCTATGTTCAGGAAGTTGTTAGTAGCCAACCGCGGCGAGATCGCGATCCGGGCGTTTCGCGCCGCGAACGAGCTCGGAGTCCGCACTGCCGCGATATATGCGCGCGAGGATCGCGCCTCCAGTCACCGGATCAAGGCCGACGAGGCCTACGCGATCGGCGACACCGGGCATCCAGTCCGCGCCTACCTGGACATCGCGCCGATCATCGCGCTGGCCAAATCGATCAAGGCCGAGGCGATCTACCCGGGGTACGGCTTCCTCGCTGAGAACCCCGAGCTGGCGCGGGCCTGCGCCGAGAACGGCCTGGTCTTCGTTGGGCCGCCGGCTGATGTGATGGCGGCCGCCGGCAATAAGGTCGCCGCCCGCAAGTCGGCGGTGGATGCCGGCGTCCCGGTGCTGGACGCCTCGGGGGTCCTGCACGATCCTGAGGCGGTGCAGGCCGCCGCCGCACAGATGCACTTCCCGCTGTTCGTGAAGGCGGCCGCCGGCGGCGGTGGCCGTGGCATCCGCATGGTCGAGGACCCTGCCCATCTGGCTGACGCGGTCGCCAGCGCGATGCGCGAAGCCGACAGCGCCTTCGGCGACCCTTCCGTGTACCTCGAGCAGGCGATTGTCCACGCCCGCCACATCGAGATCCAGGTACTCTGCGACGCGGCCGGCAACGCCGTCCATTTGTTCGAGCGCGACTGCTCGATCCAGCGCCGCCAGCAGAAGCTGATCGAGCTGGCGCCGGCCCCGGGGCTGCCACGCGGGCTGCGCGACTCGCTCTGCCGCGACGCCGTCCGCTTCGCGCAGGCGATCGGCTACGTCAACGCGGGCACCGTCGAGTTCCTGGTCGACGAGAGCCACGGCAGCTACGTGTTCATGGAGATGAACACGCGCATCCAGGTCGAGCACACGGTCACCGAGGAGACGACCGGCGTCGACCTCGTCCGCGCGCAGATCCAGATCGCGGCGGGCGCGACTCTGCCCGAGCTCGGTTTGGCCCAGGACCGGATTCTGCAGCGCGGCTACGCGCTGCAGTGCCGGATCACGACCGAGAATCCGGCGCAGGGGTTCCGGCCCGACACCGGCCGGATCGCGGCCTACCGCGCACCGGGCGGGCCCGGCATCCGCGTCGACGAGGGCTCGGCCTACGTCGGCGCCGAGATCAGCCCCTACTACGACTCGCTGCTGCTGAAGCTGACCGCGCGGGCCGATAGTTTCGAGAACGCAATCTCGCGCGCCCGGCGGGCGGTCAGCGAGGTCCGGATCCGCGGTGTCGCGACCAACCAGGGCTTCCTGCGGGCCGTGCTCGACGATCCCGAGTTCCGCGCCGGCCACACGTTCACGACGTTCGTCGACGAGCGGCCGTGGCTGGCCAGTTCCCACGGATCGCGCGATCGCGTCAGCAAGCTGCTGCAGCGCCTGGCGGAGACCACCGTCAACCAGCCGTTCGGCGCCACGAAGATCGAGTCCGACGCGGCCACGAAGCTACCGCTTCTCGACGCGAGCGTGCCACCACCGCCCGGCTCGCGTCAGCGTCTACGGGAGCTAGGCCCGGAAGGGTTCGCGCAATGGCTACGCGCGCAGCAGACAGTCCAGCTCACCGAGACGACGTTCCGTGACGCGCACCAGTCGCTGCTGGCGACGCGGATGCGCAGCTTCGACATCCTGGCGGCGGCGCCGGCGGTCGCGCGGACGACGCCGGAGCTGCTCTCGCTGGGGGCGTGGGGCGGAGCGATCTTCGACGTCGCCCTACGCTTCCTCGGCGAGGATCCTTGGGACCGTCTGGCCAGGCTGCGCGAGCTGGTCCCGAACATCTGCCTGCAGATGCTGCTGCGCGGCCGCAACCTGCTCGGCTACGAGCCCTACGACGACCGCGCCGTGCGCACCTTCGTGAAGGAGGCCGCGGGCACGGGCATCGACGTCTTCCGGATCTTCGACGCGCTGAACAACGTCGAGCCGATGCGGTCCGCGATCGAGGCGGCGGCCGGCTGCGGCACGATCGCCGAGGCGTGCCTCTGCTACACCGGCGACCTCTCGAACCCGGACGAGCGGATCTACACGATCGACTACTACCTGCGCCTGGCGGAGCAGCTCGTCAAAGCGGGCTGCCACATCCTCGCGATCAAGGACATGGCGGGGCTGCTGCGCGCCCCGGCGGCAAGGACGCTGGTGACCCGGCTGCGCTCCGAGTTCGACGTGCCGGTGCACCTGCACACCCACGACACCGCCGGCGGCCAGCTCGCCACGTACCTGGCGGCGATCGAGGCCGGTGTCGACGCCGTCGATGGCGCCTCGGCGCCACTGGCGGGAATGACCAGCCAGCCGGCGATCTCGGCGATCGTGGCGGCGACCGCCTACACCGAGCGGGCCGCCGACTTGTCGCTCGACGCCCTGCTCGACCTCGAGCCGTACTGGGAGGAGGTCCGCTCGGTCTACGCGCCGTTCGAGAGCGGCATGCGGGCACCGACCGGGCGCGTCTACCGGCACGAGATGCCCGGCGGACAGATCTCGAACCTGCGCCAGCAGGCCATCGGCGTCGGGCTCGGCGACCGCTTCGAGGAGGTCGAGCACGCCTACGAGCGCGCCAACCTGGTGCTGGGGAACATCGTCAAGGTCACCCCGTCGAGCAAGGTCGTGGGCGACCTCGCCCTGTTCGTGGTCTCGGGCCGGATCGACTGGGACGAGCTCGTCGCGCAGCCAGAGCGGTTCGACCTGCCGGACTCGGTGCTTGCCTATCTGCGCGGCGACCTCGGCGAGCCGGCGACCGGCATCCCGCGGGAGTTCGCGCGGCGGGCGCTGCGCTCGCGCGAGGCCGGCATGCCGCCGGCCCTGCGGCAGCTGCCGGATGAGCTGCCCGACGATCCCGACGAGCGCCGGGCGGCGCTGGCGAAGCTGATGTTCCCGGGACCGTACAAAGACTTCGTCAGCAGCCGCGACCTCTACGGCGACGTCTCGATCCTGCCCAGTCGGCTCTTCTTCTACGGCCTGCACCAGGGCCACGATGAGGAGATCGCCCTCGAACCCGGCGTCCGCTTCGACGTCCGTCTCGACGCCGTCGGTGACCCCGACGAGGTCGGTGACCGTAACGTGATGATGCGGCTCAACGGCGAGCTGCGGATGCTCCGGGTGCAGGACAAGGCCTTCAGCGAGTCGGTGCGATCGATCGTTCGCGCGGATCCCGACGACCCGAACCAGATCGCGGCGCCGCTGGCGGGGGTCCTCACGGTGCTCGTCGAGGAGGGCGAGTGCGTCGAGGAGGGCCATCCGATCGCGACGCTCGAGGCGATGAAGATGGAGTCTACGATCATGTCGCCGCGCCCGGCTCGGATCATGCGCGTCAGCACCCGCGCCGGTCAGCGCGTCGAAGCCGGCGAGCTGGTGGTCGTGCTGGCGCCGGCCGACGCCGTCTAGGAGCTCTGGCGCCCGGCTGGGTGGGCTGCCGGCGGCGGCACTCGCCGGGCCGGACGCTGCTGGCCGGTCAGACGTCGACCGTCACGTACGGCCGCGGTGCCCAGAGGATGTCGGCGTGCGGCACGCCAAGGGCCGCGGTTGCCGCGTGCGCGCCGGCGGCGAACCCCGCTCGGATCCTCGCCTGCGAGCGCTCCAGCTGGTGGACGTGCACCGAGTCTTCCGGTGGGGCGATCTGCATCACATGGCCGCGCTCGGCGGTCAGCCGGATGAGCTCCTCCGCGTCGGCGTTGTACTTCGCCGGCCGGGCCTCGACCAGGTCGGCAAGCCCGGGGTACGCCCGCTTGCGCAGCGTCGCGAGGACCTGCTTCGGGTACGGCGCCTTCCGCCGCGAGCTTGGACGCGAGCGCAACACGATGACATCGGTCGCGCCGCCCCGCTGGGCGGCGCGATAGGGCATCGACTCGGCCAGGCTGCCGTCGGCCATCGGCCGGCCATCCCACAGCATCGGCGGTCCCGCGAGGTAGGGAATCGAGCAGCTGATCCAGGTCGCGCGCATGACCTCGTCGACGTTTTTGAAGTCGCCGAGCGAGACCGGGGCGCCGCTGGCGATGTCGGTGACGATCGCGAAGAATGCGGGCCCATCCGCGAGAGCCGTCGGGTAGAAGGGCTTGCGCTTACGGATGATCTCGTCGAACAGGTACTCGAGGTTGACCGCCGGCTTGCCAGCGAGCATCCTGGCCGGGTTCGCGAACCAGCGGCCAGTCGTGTCCTCATAGTTCGTGGCGCCCTTGGCCGCCTGGCCGGTGGCGGTGAACAAGCCGTTCAGCGCCCCGGCGGAGGTACCGTAGATCGCGTCAACCGCGTCGATCAGGCCAAGCGCCTCCAAGGCGACACACATCCCACCGGAGACCACGCCCGCCTGGCCGCCGCCCTCGATCGCCAACGCCAGCACGCGCCCATCAGTGCGATTGCCGCGCGTGCTGCCACTTGCGGCCCGCGCCAGCAGCAGATCGATCGCCGAGCGCGGCTCCGCGTCGCTAGGCGCTGGTAAGTGCTGGCGCCCCAAGGGTTCACGAAACTGCATGCCATTAGCTTAATGCGCAGGTCGCCTGTCGATCCCGCAGGTCGCCTGTCAATCCGCGTCGAGCGGTCTCCGGGAGCCGCGCGGCTTGCCTCGTTTCCGTTCTTTGGCACTACGAGTACTCATCTGATACTCGTAGTGCCAAAGAACGCTTGCCGGGCACCGGCACTCATCTACTCGGCGCCGTGCTCGAGGTCGGTCATGGTGACCTCCAGCACGCCGTCGATCTCGCTCAGCGCTGTCGAGAGAGCGTGCACGAGCGGCTGGCCGCGGACTTCGAGCGTGACCGCGACCGCCGCGCGGTCGCCGACGCTGTGCTCGAGCTTCGCGGCGCTGACACTCGCGATCGCGAAACCGGAGCCGGTGGTGTCGCTGAGGATCTCACGCAGGATCCCACGGCCGTCTTCGTAGACGACGCGGACGCCGTAACCGAGATAGCGCGACCGCGGCAGCGTTGCCGCCAAGCGCGGGTAAACGAAGACCACGATGAAGTGCGCCGCCGTCACCGCGAGCGCCAGCAGCGGTAGCCCGGCGCCGCAAGCCATGCCGATCGCGGCCGTCACCCAGACGATCGCGGCTGTGGTCAGGCCGCGCACGACATCGCCGCGCACGAAGATCAGGCCGCCGCCTATGAAGCCGATGCCGGAGACGATCTGAGCCGCGACGCGCGAGGGGTCGAGCACGACGTAGTGGCCGAGCACGTCGGTGAATCCGTACTTGCTGACGATCAGGAACAGCGCGGCGCCGGTGCCGACGAGCGTGTGGGTTCGCAGCCCGGCCGACTTCTGCCGCCACTCCCGTTCGAGGCCGATCAGCGACGAAAGTGCGAAGGCGAGCGCGAGCTCACCGAACTGCTTGAGTCCCTGTCCCGAAGGCACAGCAGCTGCGAGTGCGAGCAAACGGAACATCTATCAGAAGATATTCGTCGGTGCGGCGCCCACACGCAACCTGGGCGGTGGTCATCACTGAAGCCGTGTGCGACATGTGCTACATGAGGACGGTCACGCACCGGGAGATGCGCAACCAAAGTGGCGAGATCCTGCGTGAGGTCGCCAGCGGTGAGACCATTCAGGTCACGAATCGTGGCCAGCTCGTTGCTCGCATCTTGCCGCCGAGTGACGATATCTTGGCGGAGCTGGTTGCCCGCGGGCAAGTGCGGCCGGCACACAGCCCAGCCTCCAGCCTGCGAGCGATCAAGCGGCGCCGCAGCGCAGTCGGCAGCGAAGCGATCCTGGCTGATGTGCGGGGACATGCTTGTCGCCGGCACGTATGCCCCGCTGCGGTCGGGCTACGCGATTCAGCTGGCGGCCGCGCTCAGGACCGGGTGCGACGAGATCGTCACCTATGACGCCGAGCTTGCGAGTGCGGCGAACGCTGCCGGCCTATCGGTGTTGTCGCCGGGTGTGTGAGCCGGGCTGCTGATTAGCCTGGGAGCGCTCGCGAGCGTCTGCTCCAACACTCAATCTGTATTGGACCATTCGGCGAGTAGGGAGTGCAGGCCGAGGCGGAACTGCCGGTCGGGGCTGTAATCGTCAGAGTCGTCGTCGACCTGGCTGCCGGTGACGGTCGGAGCGCCGCCCGGGCCTAAAGACTCGCCCGCAAGCGGCTCCCGGCGGTTGGTGAGCGGCGCCAGCACCTCGCGCAACGCCGGGTACGCGGCAATTACGGCATCGCGGACCGCAATGTCGACGTCGCCACCGGCGCCGCCGGCCGGCTCGGCAACTTCGGCAAGCACGTGCCCAAACGTGAAGACCACGAGATTATTCAGCCGGTAGAGCGTGGTCGGCGTGATCGGCATGCCGCTGCGCTGCAGGATGTCGACGGCGACGCCGACGAGCTCGAGCTGCCCAGGGGTGACCAGCGGGTGCGTCGCCAGCAGCGGCACCGCGCTCGGATGCCGCAGCAGCTCGGTGCGGAGCCGGGTCATCGCTTGCCCGAGCTGCTGCCGGAAGTTGCCGATCGGCTCGGCGCGAGCCGGCACGATCGCCGCCCTCCAGATCAGCTCACAGACGCCGTCGAGCAGCGCCGCCTTGTTCGGGACATGGTGGTAAAGCGCCATCGGGGTGACGTCAAGCTCCTTGCTGAGCCGGCGCATCGTGAGCTTGCCAAGCCCATCGCGATCGATCAGGATGAGTGCCATCCGCAGGATGAACTCGCGGTCCAGCGCGGGTCGCAGCGGGCGCTTGGGTAGCTCGGGAGGTTCACGGGGCGGCTCGACCGGTTGCCTGCCGCCCGGTTGGCCGCGCGACTCGCTATGCGTCGGCGTGCTTGGCATCGTCGACCCGGAACCGTAGCGCCGCGACGGTCGCGAACACGAGGGCGAAGACCGCGAGCGCGCCCAGCGAGCCGAGGACCGCGCCGATGCCGGCGTGCTCAAGGCTCACGCGCCGCACCGCGCCAAGTGCCCAGTAGGCGGGGCTGAGGTGGGCGAGCCCGCGTGCCCACGCCGGCATGCTGCTAGTCGGGGAGATTGCGCCGCCGACGCCGGCCATCAGCATGCCGACCAGGTTCGAGAGCGTCATCGTCAGATCGCGCGAGCTGCACAGTGCCACCAGCATCACGCCGAAGCAGGCAAGCACGGCCGCGAGCAGCGCCGCGGTCAGCGCCAGCGCCAGTATGCTGCCGTCCGGTCGGTAGCCGTAGAGCAGCGCGCCCAGCACCAGCACGGCGGTTAGCTGGACAAGCTGGATGAGGTAGGCGACGGTGACCTTGCCGACGACCACGTCGGCGGTGCTGGCCGCCGAGGCCCGCAGCCGCTCCCAGGTGCCCCAGGCGAACTCGTGGAAGAACAGGTCGATGACCATCTGCGTGGTCAGGAAGGCGAACAGCACCCCGAAGCCCGGCACCGCCGTCTCAGCGCCGCCGGCGTTCAGGTAGCCCTCTGCGTGAAGCTGCGCGCCCGCGCTGGGGATCAGAAACGGGATGAAGATCAGCGGGATCGCGACCATCAGCAGGTGCGAGGTCGGGTCGCGCAGCTCGATCCGGAAGCTCGTGCGCGCCACCGCGGCGCTGCGGTCGAGCGAGATCATGGCTGCGCTCCAGTGAGCCTGAGATAGGCGCTTTCGAGGTCGGCGTGCGTGATCTGCACGTCGACCGGGGTGTTGCCGCGCAGCGCCGGCGCGCTCAGCAGCGAGGCCAGCGCGGCGCCCGCGTCACTGGGTTTCCCGGCGGAGACGAGCGTCCGCTTGGAGCGCTGCCAGCCGTCGAGCGCCGGCGGCTCGTCAGCGAAGGTCACGCTCACCGAGGGCGCCGCGTAGCGGGCGATGATCTCGCGCAGCGATCCACGGGCGCGGATCCGGCCATCGTCCAGCATCGCGATCTCGCACGGCGCTCGCGCGTCGAGCCGCTCGAGCTCGTTCAGGTAGTGGGTGGTGTAGATGATCGTGCGCCCTTGCTCCGCAAGCCCGGAGATCACGGCGAGGATCGCGCTGCGCGACGTCACGTCGGCGCCGACGGTGGGCTCGTCGAGGAACAGCACCTCGGGGTCGTGCATCAGCGCGATGGCGGTGTGCAGCCGGCGCTGCTGGCCGCCGCTGAGCTGGCCGGCGCGCTGACGCGCCTGCGATTCGAGTCCGAAGAGCGCGAGTAGCTCGGCGGCGCGCATGCGCGCGCGCCGCCGGTCCAGGCCGCCGATCTCGCCGCTGCAGCGCAGGTTCTGGCTGACGCTGAGCGTGGGGTAGATGCCGAGCCGCTGCGGCGCGAGCCCGATCCGCCGGCCCAGCGCCCCGCGCTGCGTGTGCACGTCAACTCCGCAGATGTATGCCTTGCCGCTGTCGGCCGCCAGCAGCCCGGTCATGATCTGGATCAACGTCGTCTTGCCGGCGCCATTGGGGCCGATCAGGCCGATGACCATGCCGGGCGCGACGGTGAGGTCGACGCCGGCGAGCACGACGCGTCCGCCGAACGCCTTGTGGATGGCGCGAACTGCGATCGCGTCGCTGGCTGCGGCCGGGTGTCTTGCGTCGCCGGTGCCGTCGGCAGCGCCGTGGGTGGCTTGCCGTATCACTGGCGACCCGCTCCGAACTGGTCTGTGTACGCTGTAGAGCATATATACAGCGTATATCACGTGCGCAGGACGCGTGGGCGAGACCGTCGCCGATCTTCTACACATACGGGACAAAATCGGCAACGGCCGAAACGTGGAGGCAGCCGGCGGAGGCCTAGGCGTGGAGGCTCAGTCAACGTCCAGGCACAGCGGGGCTGTGGCTGGGGTGGTGGCTGCTCAGGATCCGACGCCCGTGCGGCGCCGCTTACTGCCAGGCGCGGGCGGCTTCGATCAGCGCCTCGCGAACGCGGACGACGTCGGGGTTGGCGCCGGCGCCGGGGCGCTGGCTGAGGAAGAGGTCACTCAACGGTGGTCCGTCGCCGCCGAGGCAGATCAGGCGCCCGTCCGCGAACTGCTGCTCGCAGAGCGAGCGGGGGACGACGCTGTAACCGGCGCCGGCAACGACGGCGGCCACGACCGCATGCAGGTCCGGTACCACCAGCGCCGCCGGCGTCGGCGGCGCCTGCCGGCCGAAGACGTTACGCCAGTAACGGCGCACGAGCGGCGCGTCCTCGGCGCAGCCGACCATCGGCACGCGCCGCAGGGCCACGCACAGCTCTCCGTCTACCGCGTCGCCGATGGCTTTCGCCCAGGCTGGCGCGGCGACCAGGACGTACAGCTCGCGGGCGAGGGGGACCGGTGCACAGGCGTGCCCGCGCGGTCGACGGGCCGTGATCACGAGGTCGTGCTGGCCGGCATGCAGCGCGTCGAGAAGCGTGTCGGTCGCACCCTGGCTGACGCGGAGCTGGACGCCGCCGGCCACCAGCGCGGCGAGCGCCGGCAGCACGCGCGCGCCGAGTAACGCCGCGGGTCCGGCCAGCCGCACCGGCGCGGCGCTACCGCCGAGCGCCTCGCTGTCGTCGATTGCGGCCAGCGTGTCGAGCGGGGTGGTAACGCGGCCGGCAAGCTCGTGGCCGAACGCGGTCGGTTCGACTCCGCGGGCGAGTCGGGTGAAGAGCTGGCGGCCGGTGTGCTGCTCGAGCGCGCGGATCTGCGCGGTCACCGTGGGCTGTGAGAGGCCGAGGCCGTGGGCAGCGGCCGTGAATGAGCTCGCCCTGTACACGGCTATGAAAGTGCGCAGCAGGTTCAGGTCCACCGTGGGCACGCGCGCAGTGGCTGGATCGGAGCTTCCGGGGCCTGGCATAGCTATCAGCCTAGCTGACGAGCGATAGATATATCAATGGCAGATGTCGCGGTATATATTTGAATCTCGATATGGCGGCTGATGGCGCAACGCACCTGCTGCAACGCAACTTGTAGCTGAAAGGACCCCTATGACGCACGCTCTGTTCGAGCCGATCACCCTCCGCGGGCTGGAAGTCCGCAACCGGATCTGGATCCCGCCGATGTGCCAGTACATGGTCGAAGACGAGGACGGGGTGCCTGGCGACTGGCATCTGATGCACCTCGGCGAGCTTGCCCAGGGCGGCGCCGGCGTGGTTACCGTGGAGGCAACCGGCGTCCTGCCGGAGGGCCGGATCACGCCGAAGGACCTCGGCCTCTGGAACGACGAGCAGCGCGACGCCTTCGCGCGGATCGTGGCGCTGATGCACGAGGAGGGTGCAAAGGCGAACATCCAGCTGCAGCATGCCGGCCGCAAGGCTTCGACGTGGCGCGGTTGGGGCGAGCAGCCGGACGGTACCGTGCCGGTCGAGCGTGGCGGCTGGCAGCCGGTTGGCCCCTCAGCGATTGCGTTCCCCGGCCTCGCCGAGCCGGAGCAGCTGACGAGCGAGGGGATCGCCAAAGTGGTGCGTGGCTTCGCGGATGCGGCACGGCGCGCCGTCGAAGCCGGCTTCGACCTGGTCGAGATCCATGGCGCCCACGGCTACCTGATCCATCAGTTCCTTTCACCGCGCTCGAACCAGCGCACTGACTTCTACGGCGGCCCGCTGGAGAACCGGGCCCGCCTGCTGTTGGAGGTCGTCGACGCGGTCCGGACCGAGATCGGCGAGCAGACGCCGCTGCTCGTGCGGCTGTCGGCAACCGACTGGATCGAAGGTGGCTGGGATCTCGAGCAGACGAAGCAACTCTGCCGCTGGCTCGGTGAGCACGGCGTCGACCTGATCTCGGTCTCCAGCGGCGGCAACGAGGCGAGCGCGCCGATCCCCGTGGGACCGGGCTACCAGGTTCCGCTCGGCACCGCGATCAAGCAGGCCACCGGTTTGCCGGTTGCCGTGGTCGGGCTCATCAATTCGTCGCTGCAGGCCGAACAGATCGTGTCGCTCGGGCAGGCGGACGTCGTGCTCGTCGGCCGCGAGGCACTGCGTGACCCCCGCTTCCCGATTCGCGCGGCCGAGGAGCTCGGCTACGAGCTGCCGTACAGGCCGATGCAGTACGAGCGCGCATACGTATAGAAGGAGGTCGTCGAGCCGGTCCCCGATACCACGCATGCGGCGGTGGCGACAAGCATTGCCGCCACCGCCCTCGCAACATGCAAATACCTGCGTGGCACTAATCGTCCCGGGTGTGTCACACCGCCCGGTGCCAATTGTCATATCACGGCGAGCGGCAATAGTCAGGCCATGAGCGTAATGCTCAACAGATGTTCACAGAGGCTCAACAGAGCCGGGGCGCATGCAAAGCACGCACGCGCCCATGCGTGTGCCTCAGCTGGCAGGATTTGGGAGCAGCTGGCCCTGGCGGGCAGCGTTCAGTTTTGGCGCTAAAGCTCGCGGGTAGTTAATACCCAGGAATCTGGATAAAAGCCAATCGGGCGGCTGGACCGCCGAGAGGATGTTGACGATGAGCCAGCTAGACGAGGCAAAGGGCAGGGTGAAGGAGGCCGCGGGCACGCTCAGCGGCGACAAGCAGCTGAAGCGGGAAGGCAAGGTCGACCAGGCAGCCGGAAAGACGAAGGACGCCGTCGACGGAGTCAAGGAGAAGGTCACCGGCCTGCTGCGCAAGGACAAGGACAAGTAGCTAACCCTGCGTCGCGTTGTGATAGGCGGCATGCGCCGGCGCCGCGTCCGGTAGCTCGTTCAGCGTCCGCAACTCGTCATCGCTTAGCGTGAAGTCCAACGCGGCGTCGGTGCGGATGTGATCGGCCGCGATCGCCTTGGGCAGCGGCAGCACGCCGTTCTGCAAGCAGAACCGGATTGCCACTTGAGCCACGCTCACCTCGTGCGCTGCCGCTACTTTCCGGACTGCTTCGCTGCCCAGGATGTCGCCGGTGGCAAGCGGTGAGTAGGCCTCCACCAGCATGCCATGCTCGCGGGCGAAGGCCGTGATCTTCGGTTCCGTGAAGCCGACGTAGTACTGGATCTGGTTGACCATCGGCGCGGTGTCCGCCTGCTCCAAGAGGTTCTGCATGTCATGCACGTCGAAGTTCGAGACACCGATCGCTCGCGCGTGCCCGTTCGCGTAGATCTGCTGAAGCGCCTGCCACGCAGCCAGGTTGCCCTCGTCATCGCTTTGACCGATGCGACTCCACGGCCATGGGGCGTGGATCAGGTAGAGGTCGACGTAGCCGAGACCGAGGTTGGTCTGCGTCTGCTCGAAGTGCCGTAGCGCATCGTCGAAGCTCTTGACCTCGGCGGGTAGCTTCGAGGTGACGAAGATCTGCTCGCGAGGCAGGCCCGAGTCCCGCACGGCTCGGCCGACGCTCGCCTCGTTGCCGTAGGCGAAAGCGGTGTCGAGGTGGCGGAAGCCGACTTCGAGTGCGGTGGCGACCGCCTGGTAGGCGACCGCACCGGTTGGGGTCTGCCAGGTGCCGAATCCCACCTTTGGGATCGCTACGCCGTTAGCCAACGTGAAGGTCTCGTCGAGAGCGCCCATATTCCACCTCTCCGCTTTTTGCAAATCCCTGGGACAAATTACCGGCCCTACAGGCAGTCAGGTAGAGGCTAGCCGGCGGCGCCGGCGACGACCATGACCGCGCGTAAGCCGAACGAAAGCGAACGGAAGCGTACGGTTAGTGCTAGATTGATCTCATGCCGTCGATCAGGGCTGACGAAGTAAGGATTCCGCGGCAGGTCCGGGAGGCGGTTAGTCGCCATGAGCAGGTTGTTGTGCTCAATCGCGAGCGGCCGGTGCTGGCGATCGTGCACCCCGACGAGATCACCCGGGCCGGCACGGGGCGTCGTGGACGTCCAGTGGCAGAGATTGCGGCCGCACTGGCGCAGGCGCCGGCGCCTGATCCCGATTTCGCGAGAGACATGGATGCGGTACTGGCCAGCATCGAAAGTGCGCCAAGTGACCCGTGGGAACGATCGTAGACACCACTGTCTTCATCGACCTCGAGCGGAAAAGTGGGCGGCGCAGGGCGGCCAGCTCCGGGAGCTTGATCGGGGAACGGTTGGCGCAGCGTCTCGGGGCGGACGACGAAGCCGCGATCGCCGCGATTACAGCCAGCGAGCTCCTCTATGGCGTATATCGGGCAAGCGCCGAGTACCGTGCGCGCCGCGAGGCCTTCGTGGAGACGATTCTCGCGATCATGCCCATACTCGACTTCGACCTGCTTGCCGCTCGCGCCCACGCGCGACTTTGGGCCGATCTCGCGGCGGCAGGCGCAGACATCGGCGCTCACGACCGACTTGTGGCGGCGACGGCAATCAGCATCGGCTGGCGCGTAGCAACGGCGAACGTGCGTCACTTCGAACGGATCCCAGGTCTTGAGCTGATCGAGGTCCGTTGAAGGGTTGGTGACGATCCGCAGCCCGCACGCGCCCCCAACGTGCGCGTTTTCAGCTCGCCAGATGCGCGAGTTGCTCGCCGCCGCGCAGGCGCTCGACGTTCGCGGCGATCTCGCGCGCGGTGGCCCGGTAGGACATCTCGGTGACGCCGCCGATGTGGGGGGTCGCGAGAACGTTGCGGGCGAAGATCGGGTCGTCGGGATCCGGGGGCTCGTTCCAGTAGACGTCGAGTCCGGCGCCGGCGAGCTGCCCATCGTCGAGCGCCGCGATCAGCGCATCGTGGTCGACGATGGCGCCGCGCCCGACGTTCACGAGGATGGCGCCACGATGCAGCGCTCGCAGCTCCTGCTCGCCCACGAGACCGCGCGTCTCGCCATTCAGGGGAACGCAGACGACGAGGGCGTCGCTGCGCGACAGGGCGAGTGTCAGCTCGCCCGTCTGGTGGTACTCGTCGAAGTTGGCCATGACGGCGGGATCGAACGTGGCGGCCGGCCGGCGGCCGACGCCGATGACCGTCGCCCCGAACCCGTTGAGTAGCCGCGCCACCCGCGCGCCGATTGCGCCGACGCCGAGAACCGTCACGTTCAACCCCTGCAGCGAGCGACCGATCGGCTCGCCGAGCCGCCGCTCGCGCACCGCCTCGCGGGCCGCGTCGAGGTTGCGCAGCAGCGCCAGGAGGTCCATGATCGCGAGCTCGGCGACGCCGTCGGCGTTGCCGGTGAGTCCGGCCGGCACATTGGCGACGGGGATCCCGCGTGCCGCGGCGGCCGCGAAGTCGACGCCTTCGAGGCCGGCCCCGAACTGCTGGATCAGACGTGGGCGAGCGCGGTCCATCAGCGCTGCATCTACGCGCTCCATCACTGGTACGACGACGTCGGCTTGGACCCCTTCGTCCGGGTTCCACGTGCCGACATCGTCGTCGGGCAGCAGCTCCCGCAGGAGCGCGCGCCCGGCCGGGAAGCTGCCACCGAGAAAGCGGATTCGCATGACCGCACCGACCCCGCTCAGATCACCAGCTCGGCATCGAGCGCGTCGAGCTCCTGTTCGACGCTGCTGCGCATCGCGCGCTGCTCGTCGGGCGCCAGCCACGACGCGTCGACCGCGTTCAGGCAGAGCTGGCGCACCGTCGCCGCGTCCCAGCCGGCGGCCGGCACCATGCGCGCGAACTCCTCGCCAACGTCGGTATGGAACATCGAGGGGTCGTCGGAGTTCAGCGTCAGTCGTAGCCCCTGGCGCTCCATCTCGATGATCGGATGCTGCGTGAGGTCGTCGGGGTCGAAGTAGCAGACGGCGGTCGCCGTCGGGCAGGTGGTGAACACGATCCCGTCGCCGAGAACGCGCCGCACCACCTCCGGGTCGCTGAGCACGTGGTAGCCGTGATCGAGCCGCTCGCAGCCGAGGACGTCAAGGCAAGTCGTGATGTTCTGCGCGGGTGCGTCCTCGCAGGCGTGGGCCGTCAGCCGCAGGCCGCCCTGCTTCGCGAGGCGGTAGGCCTCGGTGAACTTCTCCGGCGGGTCGGGCGCCTCGGCGCCATCCATGCCCAGGCCGATCACCTCGTCGCGCCGGTGCTCCAGCACCTCGCGAACCATGTCGGCCGCCTGACCGGCGCTGTCCTGCCGGTAGACGTCCGCGATCAGCCGACAGCGCACGCCGAGCTCGGACTCCGCCCGATGCAGCCCGTCGATCAAGCCATCGACGACTGTGGCGTAAGGGATTCCGCGCTTCGTGTGCAACGTTGGGTTGAAGAACATCTCCCGGTACTTCAGGTTGCCCAGCTTGACGCCGTCCTCGACCGACTCGAACGCGGCGCGAGCGAAGTCCTCGCGATCGATCAGCGTCGAGGAGACCTGAGCGAAGATCTCCAGGAACTCGTAGATCGAGCTGTAGTCGTAAAGCTGGTCCGGGTCGTCCTTCGCCAGCTGAACGCCGTGCTTGCGGGCAAGGTCGGCGAATGTCGCCGCTCGTACCGTGCCCTCGAAGTGGCAGTGGAGCTCGACCTTCGGCACCCGTCGCAGATACTCGTCCCAGTTCATGACCCTGCTCGCCTCCGGGATAGGTTGATGTCGGTCCCCCGATTGTCTCGCTTCCCGTGGCGGCATCGTCATCTCCTTGTAGCCGCAGATTGCGGCTACACATCGGCGACGGCCATCGTGGTGCGTCGGCGCATGCTGCGCTCAGGGCGCGGCGCTTCAGAGCACGACGGGCAGACGTGATCGTGACTGGCCTGACAGGAGTCGATCGAGCGGCAGGAACAGGGTGCGGGCGCCAACAATGCGGGCAGCGCCGATAGCACGCAGCAGTGCGTCCCTGAGCAGGGCGGCGCCGAGCTGACGCCTTTGGTAGCTGCTATCGGCCCCGAGACGGCCGAGTAGGATGACCGGCACCGGATCGGGAGCGTTCTTGCTAAGCCGTCCTCCACCGACGTCGTCGCGGGCTACGGAGTATGCGGACAGGCAGTAGTAGCCAACGATTGCGCCGCTGCGGCGATCGGTCACAACGGAGGTTCGCGCAGTTTGCGCTGCCTCCGCTCGGTGCGCACGTGTTGCCAGCCAATCATCAATCTGGGGTTCGCCGCTGCAGAAAGTAGAGGTGTTGTCCTCTGGGGAGAGCGGCCTGGGACCCTCGAACCGGCTCACGCTTCCAGGACCGACGGCTGCGCCAGCAGGTCGACGATCGCTGCGGGCACAGCGGGGCGCGAGTCGAGGATGCTAACGAACTCATCCCAGGCAGCGCCTGGCAGGCTCAGCGTCTTAGCGCGGTAAACTGCCTCGGCGGCACGCTCTGTCACCGCTGTGACCGTGAACCCAGCTGCTGCGGTCCCCTCGATCGTCGCCGCCTGCTCGACGATGCACTTCTGTTCCGGGGTTAGCCGTAAATCAAGTCGCTCCGTCTTAGCCTGGATCTACAGGCGCGCTCGTTCGTTGACGGGTAATTCGTGTTCAGTCGCGGGTTTGTGAGTCGATAGCGGTTCGGGTCTTGCGGTCGGGGACTCTCGGGTGCTTTCTGGTCCGCGTGAGGGTGTTCGCGGCGCTGTTTCGGGGATGCCGAGATAGCCGTGACCGGCCGGGCGGCGCTGTTCGTCATCGTTGGCGCCGCGAGGGCGGTCAGGTTCGGATCGGGATCGCCCGAATCTGCGATAAGCACGTCAGGTAGGCGGTCTGCCAGGGCCAGCGGGAAGGGAGGCGGAGCGTCCAACGCCGGGCGGTCCGAACAATCCGGCCAGGAACCCCGAGCAACTGGTTCCGTCGTGAGCGTGCGGTCTGGACCGCGGCGTTCGGGGCACCGATCAGCGTGGTCCAGCGCGCCAGGTTGTGCGCGAGAGCGGCGATCACGGTCCAGGCGCTGTTAGCGTGCATGCTCCCTGACGGGAAATGCGCCAGGGCCTGGTCTTTGAGGTCCCGGATCACGAGTTCGATTTGTGCGTGATCGCGGTGATCAACATCGGCGGTCATGAGCGGAACGGTTCGGTTGGTCAAGAACGCGTGGTGGCGCCAATCAGGCCAAAGCGCGAGCTGGTCAGGATCGGTCAGTCGGGTCCGACGAACGATCAGGCGCCAACCCTTCAGCGTGGTCTCGGCGATCTGGGCTTCACCGGTCGGGGAGTAGTCCGCGACCGACACCCACGCGTCCTCTGGAATGTCGGTGATGAGCGCCCGGATCGTCTTGGTCTGCTTGGCGCCGATGGAGAACTCGACGCCCTGGCGGTCCAAGGTTTTCATGAGCTTGTGGTTCTCAAAACCGTTGTCAGCCCGCAACACGATTTGGCCTCGGTGGCCGCCTCGACGGACACGCGCGAGGAGCTCGTCAACGAACCGTTCAGCTCCGCGTTGGGTGTTCGCAGACCCTGTCCGGTTGCGGATGTGGATCACCTCACCGGTGTCTGCGCGGGTCGCGAGCAGCGGGTGGTATCCGAGCTTGTGCGTGTAGCCGTATCCGGCGCCTTGTTTGGCATAGCCGTAGACCTCGCCGACGAAGCTGTCCATGTCCAGGACGAGCGGTAGGTCGCCCGGGCCGACTCCGACCGCCCATGCGCGTGAGATCGTGGTGTCGAGGACGTGGTCGAGTTGGCGGACGTGACCGAAGGTGAACGCTCGCAGAAACGTCCCCAAAGTTGAAGGCGCCATCACGCGATGGCCAAGGACCGTCTGGGTGCCTCCGGCGCGGAGGACGTTCATGTCATCGATGCTGTCCGCCCCGGCGAGCATCCCGTGGATCAGCGTCATGACCTTGCGACCCGGAAGGCTCGCGCCGGGAACGCCGTGGCCAAGCCAGACCGACTCGTTCACAAGTTCCTCGATGCCAAGCCGCCCGGCGAGCGTGCCGCAGAGCAGCAGTCCGGCGTCGCTGATCAGGCCCGGATCGTTGAACCGGACATCGATGGAATCCAGGCGGGCTGGGGGTGACGGAACGTCCGCCCGGTGCTGCACCATATGAGTGAACCTCCTGACGCAGGCCGCTGTCGCCGTAATCGACAGCTTTTTGCCTGCTCAGGAGGTGGTTTAAGCTTCAGGTGCGGACGGCATCACACAGACACTCGGTGTTTCCAGGCTTAGCCATAGCCTCAAGTGTGCGGTGTTTTGCCGCCAAGAGATACTTCGGTCGGCTCTCGCTGCGCTTAGCGGTGCTTCCGGTGCGGGCTCCCGGCCAACTGCAAGCGCTGGTGCTGATGGAAGAGCTTCGTGGTTCGTGGTGACATGTGACGTGCGAGATGGCTGGTGCCGTCGATGCGCGCGCTCTCGGAGAGCAGGTCGGACATCTGGCGCTCGCCGAGCTGCGGAGTGTCGATGACGCGCTGCAGCTCGTGCTCGACCTCGGTTGACCTCGCTCCCGCTGCCTCGAGCTTGCTCTACCTGCTTGTAGCGGTCAGACCTAATTAGCATCGTATGAACATGTTGCGTAGCTACACTCTCAGCATGGGCCATATATACCAGAAGGGGCAGGTTGTACTGCCCAAGCGGGTGCGAGAGGCAGCCGGCGTCGAGGTCGGTGACGAGGTGATCGTCGAGGCCCGGGGAGCCGAGATCGTCGTGCGCAAGGCGCCGAGCATCTTCAATCACGTGCCGATCAGACCACGGCGAGCCGACGTTGACCTCACCGAGCGAGCGACGACGGAAGCCGCCTGGGAAGACCACATCGCGGCGAAGTTCGCCCCCGCGACCCACCGGTGATTCTGGATACCAACATCCTGCTGCGCCTGATCGACGGTGAGACCTCGCTCCAGCATGGGGAGGTCGTTGAGCGGCTGCGGCAAGCGATCGACGCCGGGCAGCGGCTTCACGTCGATGCGGCGACTGTGATCGAGGCGGCGTTCGTGCTGCGGTCGTCGCGCACCGGCTATGGCTATCGGCCTTCCGAGGTCGCGCACGAACTGCGAGCGATGTTGGATGCGCCCGAGCTCGACGTCGAGCATCGCGATGCGCTGAAGGCCGCGGCTGCCAGCTATGCCGACACCGGTCTCGACTTCCACGACTGCTATCTCGCGGCGCGCGGCTCGTTACTGCACGAGGATGTGTTCTCGCTCGACGCCGACTTCAAGCGCCTGAGCTAGATCCGCTTGACCGGCTGGTCGCCGCTACCAAGGGGAGCACAAGACGACCTGAGGGCCCCTGTTGCGTCAACGCCGCGCCGCAGCCCTGACGGTTGCCACGGCCGTAGGCGGTGGCACCGTAGGCTCGTCATGGACGCGGCTTTCGGGTCATGAGGGCGAGGTAGCCGTCTTCAAGAGTTGGCTCGGCAGGTGTTGCGTCGGCGGCTGGGGGTGGACCGACCGTGCGCCAGCTTGTGCCCTGAGGTGTGGGCATGCTGGCGACGAGCGTGGCGCTGGCGGGCGGCTGGGTGTGGGTGTGCCAGACGCATCCCTGGGCATTGGCTGTGAGCTCGGCGACGGTGCCCCGGAAGGCGACGTGGCCGTGGTCGAGGACGGCGAGCTGCTGGCACGACTGGGCGATGTCCTCGACGATATGGGTGGACAGCAGCACGACCCGCTCGCGCGCGAGATCGGCGAGAAGGTTGCGAAAGCGTACGCGCTCCTGCGGGTCAAGGCCGACCGTAGGCTCGTCGACGATCAGCAGCCGAGGATCGTTGACGAGGGCCTGGGCGATCCCGACTCGCTGGCGCATCCCGCCGGAGAGCGCCTTGACTCGTTCGCCGGCAACGTCGGTGAGCCCGACGACGTCCAGCAGCGCGGCGCTGCGGGTGCGGCGTTTATGGGAGTTGTTCACGCCCTTCAGCAACGCGACGTAGTCGACCATCTCGGAGGCGGTCAGCTCGGGGTAGAGCTGAAGGTCCTGGGGCAGGTAACCGAGCACGGCGCGGATCGCGGCGCGATCGCGGCGCCTACTGACCGACCACGCGCCGATCTGGGCGTTGCCGCTGGTCGGAGCAATCAGCGTGGCGAGGATCCGCATCAGCGTGGTCTTGCCGGCGCCGTTGGGGCCGAGCAGCCCGAACATGCCGGTGGCGAAGCTGAGCGTCACGTGGTCCAGCGCGGTGACGCCGCGGCGGTAGTGCTTGGTCAGATCTCTCAGCGTGACGTTCATGGCGAGTCTCCGTGGGCGAGGGCGAGCGCTGTCCCGGGGCGGCTCGCGGCGATGGCGCCGAGCGCCAGCAACGCCAGGGCGCCCAGCAGCAGCACGAGACGGTTGACGAGCCAGCCGGGCTCGTGTGGTGTGTACGTGGTGGCAAACAGGAACACCCATCGCAGCGGCCCGGAGCTCAGCGACCCCGGTGCGATGTTCTCCGCCGCCACCAGCGCGAGGATCAGAGTGCTGGCGGGCGGGGCCGCTCGCATCGCTATGGAGGCGCCGAACGCAAGCGCCGCGAGCAGCAGCGCGGGCGCGAGGACGGTCAACACCAGCTCGCCGGGCGCACTCCGAGGGACGATCACCCCGAGCCCCGCTACGCCCGCTATGTACACCACGCCGCCGCTGGCAAGCGTCAAGAGGAGCAGGGCGCCGAGCCGGACCAGCGCCAGCCGCGCGAGCGCCCGACGGGCACTTGCCTGAAGCTCGAGCGCCTGATCGCCGGCGAGCAGCGTGGACGCCGTGAACCCACAGAACAGCGGCAGCAGCTCCTCCAGGCACCCGTCCAGCAGGTGCCCGGCGGTGGCGGGAGTGTAAGCGGCGTGGGCGTAGGCGACGGCCACGAGGCAGATCACGACGGCACCGGCCAGCAGCGGCAGCGAGCCGTGTCCGAGCGTGCGCAGGTCCATCAGCGTGCGTCTCACCGCGGCCGCTCCCGCCATGCCACCAGGCCGATCGCTGAGGCGATCGCCAGCGCCAGCACGATCAGGTTGAGCGCGAGCATCAGGCCGCTGGCGGCGGGATGGAACGGGGCGGTGCTCATATCCGCGTCAGTGTGGAACAGGACCTGCCGGGCATAGGCGACGCTCGGATCGAGCGGGGTGTGCCCGATGCTCGGCAGGCCCTTGATGCCGACCAGCAGCGCCCAGAAGTAGATCGCCGCGCAAAGCGCTTGCGCGACGCGCACCGGGAGCACGGCGCCCAACGCGAGGCCAAGCGCGACCGTGACCAGCACGGCTGGAAACAGCATCACGCCCGCGGCCGCGAGCGTCAGCAGCGCGTCATGCTCGCCCGCCTTCTCAAGCGCCAGCGCCGCCATCACCACGGCCAGCAGCAGCGTCGCGAGCAATGCCGGGACGGCGGCGCCAATGTACTTGGCAAACGCCCGCGACCAGGGTCGTGCGACCGCCGTGCCATCGAGCTCGCCGGGGCTGCCGGCTGATCCGCGGCGGTGTCCGCGGCGGGCCCCGCTCGCGGCGAGCGGCCCAGTGATCAGCGGCAGGATCGACACCGCATTTGCGACCAGTAAGACCGCGTAGGCGACCTGCTGGCGGTGGTCGGCAAGGTGCAGATAGCCCGAGCGCCAGTCGGGCAGCGCAACCAGCAAAATCACGGCCGCCAGCACCAGTCGCGGCCCGCGGCGTCGCGCGAACATCGCCGTCTCAAGACCCGCAAGGCTGTCGCGGCCCGAAAGCTTCCGTCCGCGCATGAGCGAGGGTGGTTCGTCCATCGTCGATGTAGGTCGCAGCCCGCTCGCGAAAGGTTCATTGCTGGCCAGAAGCGAGCGACGATGAACCGATCGCGGCCCGGATGCGACTGACAGAAGACAATGCCTGCCGTGGCCGATCCGATCGTGGTTTCACCTCCAAAAGACCCAGATGCGCAGATCATCCGTGATTTGGCCGCCGGCGACCCGCAAGCCGCGGCCGACCTGGCCCGACGATTCCAGCGGCCGTTGCGTGCATTCCTCGCCCGCTTGGTCGGCGGCGACGAGCAACTGGCCGCGGAGCTCGTCCAAGACACGCTCGTCGCGGTCTGGAAAGGAGCAGCGGACTTCGACGGCCGCTCGCGTGTCTCGACCTGGGTATTCGCGATCGCGCACCGTCAGGCTGCGACCGCGCTGCGTCGCCGGCGCCTGCCGACCTTGCCGCTGACCGATGAGCTGCGCGCGCCGCCCGCGCCCAGCCCCGTCGAACACGACGACCTCCGCCAGGCGCTTGCCGCGCTTCCGACTGGGCAGCACGCGGTGCTGGAGCTGACCTTCACGTTCGGGTTCTCCTACCGGGAGATCGCCGAGATCCTGCAGATCCCCGAGGGCACCGTCAAGAGCCGCGCCAGCGCCGCTCGCCACGCACTCCGCAAAGCACTTGACAACAACACCCCATGGCCATGACCAACTGCGAACACATTCAAGAGCTCCTGCCGTGGTACGTCAACCAGACGCTCGACCTTGCCGAGCGCCGGTGCGTCACCGCCCACCTGGAGACCTGCGAGAGGTGTGCCGCCGCGCTCGTCCACTGGCGGCAGATCGCGCACGCACTGACCGAGCCGGCCCCTGTGGCCGCCGTCGAATCCGGTCGCTCACCGGCCCCCGTCGCCGAACCCAGTCGCGCACCTGCGCTGCAGCTGCCGGCGAGATCGTTCCCCGCCAGGCGAGGCGACCACGCGCCTCACGCCGTCCCTACCCGCCAGCGCCCGCAGGAGCTGTGGGCGCTCGTCCGCGTCCAAGCCCGGCTACTGCCCGGCGGGCTGTGGCCCGCGGTGGCGCTGGTGCTTGTGCTCGGCGTCGCGATCGTCCTTACCAGCCACTGGCCTGCCCACACGGCGCTGGGCATCCTCGCCCCGCTCGCCGCCGCTGGCAGTGTCGTCTTTGCCTGTACCCCCGAGAACGACCCCCGCATCCCGATCGCGATCGCCAGCCCGCTCACCGCTCGACTCGTGCTCCTCACCCGCCTCGTGATCGTGCTCGCCTACGACATCGCGCTTGCACTCGCCGCCAGTCTCGTCCTGATCCTCGTCGGACACCAACCGCTCGATCCGCTGCTCACCGCTTGGCTCGCACCGATGCTTGGACTCGCAAGTGCGGCACTGCTCGCCACGGTCGTCCTCGACCCCGGCATCGCGGTCGCGATCGCCTTCGCGCTCTGGGCCCTGCGCTGGACCACCGCCACCCAGCCCAGCACGATCATCCTGCTGGCGATCGCCGCCGTTTGCCTCACCACCGCCACACTCCGCGTGCAACACGCTGCGACCTGAGCCGGCGCCGCGCCTTCCCGCTGGGACCATCGGGTGGTCGGTCGCTTCACCGCGTTAGGCGCGCCGTGGGGCGCTCAAGCGCGGTGAGCAACGGCGCGACGGTCGTGATCGCCTCATCGATCAGCGTGATGAGCGGGGCGGCGCCCCGCTCCATCGCCCAGCGGTGGGAGGCGGCGAACAGCGCGGCAACGACCGCCGCGGCGGTGAGCTGGAGCTGGTAGTCGTCGGCATCGCGGCCAGTGCGTCCGGCAAGCATACGGGCAAGAAGCGCGACCGTCTTACGCTCCTCGCTCGCATAGCGCGCTTCGAGCGCGGGGACAGTCGCGATCAGGCGCAGGCGACTGAGGTTCCGGTCCTCGTCGCGCTCGTTGGTAACGATCACCGCGGTGATCGCCGCCCGGAAGCTGTCGGCCAGCGGCTCCTCGCGGGGTCGAGTGGCGACCGTGGCTTCGGCGAACGCGTCGAAGTCATCGTCCAGCACCACGTCCTCCTTGGTGGGGAAGTAGCGATAGAAGGTCGTCGTCGAGGTCTCTACGGCGTCGGCGATCTGCTCGACCGTGGTCTGCTCGTAGCCCTGGGCTTCGAACAGACGCAGCGCCTCGTCTTGGATCGCACGGCGCAGCTTGATCTTCTTGCGCTCCCTGAGTCCGAGGGGCGGATGGTCCGGCACGCTCATGAGCATCATCATCGCTAATCGGACGGCCCGATGGCCGGCGACCCGGTAGCCGTCGCTGTGGCCGATGATGCCGCTGCGGTTGAGCCCGCGGTGGCTGGTGCGGTGGCGTCGGCTGCCGCGGCAGCCGACTTCCCGGTGGCTGACGCTGCGGTCGCTGGCGCTGGCGCTGGCGCTGGCGCTGCGTGGCGCGGCAGGAAGAGCGCGGCGAGCACGGCGCCGGCCAGGAGCATGACACCGGAGACGATCAGCGTGAGGTCCATGCCGTGGATGAAGGCGGCGCGGACGACGTGTGCAAGCGGCTCATCGCCCAGCTTGTGGGCGACCGCAACGCCGGCGGCAACGCTGTCACGCACCTGCAGCCCGACGGCGGCCGGCAACCGGCCGGTATTGACGTGGCTGTGGTAGCCGGAGGCGAGCACGCTGCCGAGCACGGCGACGCCGATCGAGCCGCCGACCTGACGCAAGGCCTGCATCAGGCCTGAGCCGGCGCCGGCGCGCTCCGCCGAGAGGGCGCCAAGCGCGGCACCCATCGCTGTCGGCAAGGCGATGCCGGCACCGAGACCGAGCAACGCAATCCATGCCGCCGCAAAGCCGTAGCCGGTGCTGAGGCCGGTGCTGGCGCCCCCGCCGAGGCCGATGCCGGCGAGCACGAAGCCGACCGCGATCACGATGCCAACGCCGAAGCGCTTCGCCAGCCGGGAGCCGGCCTGGGTGCCAACGATCAAGCCCAGGATCATCGGCAGCAGCCGCAGCCCGCTGCCGAATGGGCTGGCGCCTTCAACGCTCTGGAAGTACTGGGGCACGGCGAACAGCAAGCCGAAGAACGCGAAGTTTGCGATCGTCGCGTGAATCGTGCCCCAGGTGAAGTGCGAGTCGCGGAACAGCGCGAGCTCGATCAGCGGGTGGCTGCTGCGCTGCTCCCAGGCGACGAAGGCGACGAGCAGAGCAAGGCCGGCGAGGATCGGCACCCACGTCCCGAGTGCCACCCAGCCGTGCTGACCGGCGTTGATCAAGCCGTAGATCACGGCTCCCAACCCAGACGAAGACAGCAGCGTGCCGGGCACGTCGAGCCGCAGCGGGTGGCTGCTGCGCGCCTCGGGCAGGAACACGGCCAGCGCCACCGCGCCGAATGCGGCCAGGGGGACGTTGATCACGAACACCGACCCCCACCAGAAGTGGTTCAGTAGCAGGCCACCGACGATCGGCCCCAGTGGCAGCCCGAGGGCGCTGGCCAAGGTCCAGATCGACACCGCCCGCCCCTGTTCACCCCGTGTCGGGAACAGCGTTGGCAGCATCGCGAAGCCGAGTGGCAGCAGCGCCGCGCCGGCCAGGCCGAGCGCCGCCCGGGCGGCGATCAGCTCGCCGGCTGAGGTTGACGCGGCGCACCAGCCGGAGGCCACCGCGAACAGCACCAGCGAGCCGATCAGAAACCGCTTGCGGCCGTAGCGGTCGCCCAAGTTAGCGGCCGGCAGCATCAGCACCCCGACCACCAGGGTGTAAGACGCGGAGAACCACTGCAGCTCGCCGGTGGTGGCGTGCAACGCCGTTGACATCTTCGGTAGCGCGATGTTCAGCACCGTTGAGTCGAGCCCGATCGTCAGCCCCGACAGGGCCAGCGCGGCCAGCGCCCACCAGCGGCCGGACCGGCCGACTACCGCTGAGTTTCTGGGCCTTTCACTACTTTGGGTCATTGACATAAATGGGAGTATAACCCGGATTGCTGGCAACGACCAGAAACCGGATTTAGCTGGCTGGTCTCCTGCCACCATGATGGGTATGGCTCATGGCGCCAGTGCGACCGCTTATGGCATCCCGTCCAGTCGTCACCAGACGGTCGGCCCAGCGGGGCCGACCAACATCGAAGTTCGTGGTGTGCGCGTCAATAACTTGCGTGGCATCGATGTCGACATCCCGCTGAATCGGCTTGTCGCGATCACGGGGCTGTCTGGCTCGGGCAAGTCCTCGCTGGCGCTCGGCACGCTGTACGCCGAAGGCTCACGCCGTTATCTGGACGCCCTGTCGACCTACACCCGCCGTCGTATCTCGCAAGCCGCCAAGCCCGACGTCGACCGCATCACCTACCTGCCGAGTGCGGTCGCGCTGCGCCAACGCCCGCCGCAGCCGGGTCCGCGTAGCACCGTCGGCACGCTCTCGGAGACCCTGAACATCCTGCGGCTGATGTTCTCGCGCCTCGGCTCGCACCTGTGTCCGAACGGGCATCGCCTCGAGCCCTCGCTGGGTGCCGCAATGTCGGAGGCTTGTACATGCCCGGTGTGCGGAGTCGAGTTTCAGCTGCCGGGGGCGGAGTCGTTCGCCTTTAACAGCGCGGGCGCCTGTCCGGACTGTCACGGGCTCGGGGAGCGGCGTGACATCGATCCCGACGCGATCATCCCCAATCCCTCACTCAGCCTCCAGCAGGGCGCGGTGGCGCCGTGGCGTGGGCCGATCCGCTCCAGCATGCCCTTGGTCGCGCGTGAGCTCGGTGTCCGGATCGACGTCCCGTACGACCAGCTCTCGGACCACGAGCGCGAGACCGTTCTGCACGGGCCGGCCGAGAAGCACCGCATCCTGGTCGCGCTCGGTAAGGGCGGCGGCGTGCCGCTCAACGTGACCTTCGAGAATGCGTTTGCGACCGTCGAGAAGCTCGCCAGCCGCGAAGACGAAGACGGCTCATCGGCGTTCATGCGCGCCGGCCGGTACTTCGTGCGCTCCGTGTGCCCGACCTGCCACGGCAGTCGCTTGAGCGCGAAGGTACTCTCGTCGATCCTGGCCGACCAGAACCTCGCCGAGGTCTGCGCCCGACCGCTCGCGCAACTTGCGGCGTTCGCGGATGCGGTTCTCGGATGGGTGCCAGCCGGCATGCACGAGCTGGCTGCGCGGCTCGTCGGCGAGTTCCGTCAGTCGCTTGATCCGCTGCTCGGCCTGGGGCTCGACTACCTGTCACTCGACCGCGCCGGCGACTCCATGTCGACGGGTGAGCGGCAGCGCATCCAGCTTGCCCACACCGTGCTGGAGAAGGCCACGGGCATGCTCTTCGTGCTTGACGAGCCCTCGATCGGCCTGCACCCGCTGAACGTCGCGGGTCTCATCGAGGTGCTCTGGGACCTCGTGCGGTCGGGTAACTCGGTTGTCGTCGTCGACCATGACACCGAGATCCTGCGGGCGGCTCAACACCTCATCGAGTTAGGTCCCGGCGCCGGACACCACGGTGGCACGGTCATCGCCCAGGGCGCCCCCGCAGCGGTTGCGCGTCTGGACGGCTCGCTGATCGGGCCGTACCTGAACGGAGCAGCGGCCAAGCGGGTCAGGCCGGTGCGCCCGATCGACGCCGACGCCAGGGCGCAGGAGCAGTGGCTCGGCATCGAGGTGAGCGACCTCTTCAACCTCCACAACGTATCCGCCCGCTTCCCGCTGGGTGCCCTGACAGCCGTCACCGGCGTCTCAGGTGCGGGTAAGACCGCACTCGTGCTGGATAGCCTCGCGCCGGCGCTGGAGGCCAATATCGCCGGTCGGCGTCTCCCGTCCCATGTGCGCTCATTGCAGGCGGCCGGGATCCGCAACGTCATCGAGGTCGACTCGACCCCGATCGGCCGCAACGCTCGCTCGACGCCAGCCACCTACTCCGGCGTGTTCGACCTGATCAGGCCCTTGTTCTCCCACACCGAGGCGGCAAGGCGTCGCAAATGGAACGCGGGGCACTTCTCCTACAACGTCGCGGCTGGCCGCTGCCCGACCTGCGAGGGGCTCGGTGAGCTCAGCCTCGACGTGCAATACCTGCCCGACGTGCCGGTGCTCTGCCCGGACTGCGGGGGTCGGCGCTTCAGCCCCGAGACGCTGGAAGTCACTTGGAACGGGCGGTCGATCGCCGACATCCTGGAGCTGTCGATCGAGGATGCGGTGGACGTCTTCGCGGACGAGCCGCGGATCCGGCGCATCCTGTCCTCGCTCGTGGAGGTGGGGCTCGGCTACCTCGTGCTCGGCGAGCCGACGCCCGCGCTCTCCGGCGGCGAGGCCCAGCGGCTGCGGCTCGCCAGCGAGCTGCGTAAGGGCCAGGACGGCATGCTGTTCATCTTCGACGAACCCTCGATCGGCCTGCATCCACTTGACGTCGAGACGCTGCTCGGCGTCTTCGACCAGCTCGTGGCAGCCGAGGCGACCATCATCGTCATCGAGCACGACCTCGGCATGATCGCCAACGCCGACTGGATCGTGGACATCGGGCCGGGCGGCGGCGACCACGGTGGCCGCATCGTCGCGACCGGGACCCCCACGCAGATCCGGCGCGAGCCCCAGAGCTCAATCGGCGTCTGGCTGGACCGGCACCTCGCGCGGCGGGGCTAGGTGGCTGGCGTGAGCCTCGGGTTTGGCTTGCGTCGTCGGATCGCCGGCTCTGTTGAGCGTGAGCGGCTCCGTGGATTGCTGCTGTCGCCATGCCCCGGGCGGGATGCCGTGGTGGCGGCGGAAGGCCGCCGCGAAGGCGTATGGCGAGCTGTAGCCGATCGCTGTGGCGATGCTCGCGAGGCCGAGCTCGCTGGTGCGCAGGTGGTCTCGGGCGAGGGTCATCCGCCAATCGGTGAGGTACTGCATCGGAGCTTGCCCCAGCGTGTCCCGAAAGGCTCGTGCGAACGCTGCCCGTGACAGACCGCTGATCGCCGCCAGTTCGGACACCGTCCAGGGGTGAGCGGTGTCTTCGTGGATGGCTTGTAACGCGGCGCGCAGCCGTGGGTCCATGGATGCCCGGTACCACCGGGGCGCCATCTCACTCTGTCGGAAGTCGCTGCGGAGAGCGAGGACGAGCAGCACGTCCAGCAGGCGGTTCAGCACCGTCTGCTGACCAGGCTCTACGGTCGCGAGCTCGCGCGAGAGCAGCGCGATCACATCGCGGAGCGGTTCGTCGATCGCAGACGACAGCGTCAGCACCGGAGGCAGGGCGTCGAGGAGCCCGCTGCCGACGTCGCCGGAGAATTGGTAGGCACCGCAGAGGAACACCGTCGCGGCGGGGTCAGTGGGCGCGCTCTGCGAGTGCTGGCTGCGGAAGTCGTCCGGCTCCAGGCAATCCGCGCCGGGCTCATGCGCGATGTGATGAGCGGATCCGCCGCGCACGAGGGTGATCTCCCCGGGCACGAGCTCCACGGCGCTCGTTGGGTCGTCGAGCCAGAGCCACGCCTTGCCTCGGGTGACTGCATGCACCGCGAGTCGGATGGAGCCGCCCAGCCGCAGCCCCCATGGTGGTGTGACAACGGTGCGCGCGAAAACGGCGCCGGTCGCGCGCGCCCGGATGAGGTGGTCATACAGCAGGTCCACAGCTCCAGATTATGTGTAGCGCGGCCTGGCGTCAACGATTCGAGAGGATCAGACAGCAAATCGAGCTTCTGGAGCATTGATCCGATCGGCATGTTGGAGGAATGCTTAACGCATGGCTGACACATCACCAGCAACACTCATCCTCGGCGGCAGCGGTCGAACGGGCTCGCTCGTCGCCCAGCACATGGCCGATCGTGGAGTACGAGCCTACACAGCGTCTCGACGCGGCAGCGACCGGTTCTTCGACTGGGACGATCCAATCACCTACGCGGATGTCCTCGCCGGGGTGGACCGTGTGTACCTCGTGCCGCCGGTAATGCGCGTGCGGTACGCCGATCAGGTCGCCGCGTTCCTGAACCAGGCCGAGATCGCCGGCGTGTGGCACATCACCCTGCTCAGCACCTACAACGGCGACCTGGCGCCACGGGAAATCGACGTTGCGACCGTTGAGGCCGACCTCGCAGGCCGCGAAGCGTTCACCCACTCCATCCTGCGCCCCGCTTGGGTGATGCAGAACTTCACCGACGATCACCTGCCCGTCATCAACGGGGTCTTGGCCGTCCCCAGCGGCGGCGCCGCCGAGGCTTTCGTCGATGCTGCCGACATCGCGGCGGTTGCGGTCGACACGCTGCTCGAACCGGACGCGCACGCAGGCGCTCGTTACGGCCTCACGGGACCGCGGGCCATCACGTTCGACGAGGTCGCCGCGACCATCGCCGCCGTGAGCGGACAGGTCGTCGTGTATCAGGATCTCGACCAGGAGACCTGGATCAACGGAGCGATCGCGGCCGGGGTGCCCGCCGACTACGCCGCGATGCTGAGCTGGCTTACCGGTGCCATCATCGCCGGCAACGGATCCACGCCCACCGGCGACGTCGAGACCGTCATCGGCCGGCCGGCGACCAGTTTCGCGGCGTTTGCGGAGCGCAATGCCGCCGCCTGGACCGCAAGGGAGGACCGATGACCAAATACACCGACGAGAAGTCGAACTTCGGAGCCGACGGCCCCTTCTTCCGGACCATCCGGGAAGGACTCAAGGGTCTGGTCGACGGAGAGGACTACTTCGATCTGCTCGCCGACGACGTGGTCTTCGAGTACGTGATCTCCGTGCCCGGCTATCCCAAGCGCATCGAAGGGCGCCAGAACGTCATCGACCTGTACAGCGGCTATGACGAGTTCATGACGGTGCACAGCGCTGACAATCTCCGCGTCTACCGGGATCCGGAGGTCTCGGTGGTCGTCCTCGAGTACGAGGTGCATGGCGAATCGGTGCAAACACGCCGGCCATACGACAACCGCTTCGTCTCGATCATCACCGTCAAGGGCGACAAGGTGGCGCACTGGCGGGACTACCTCGACCCGATCGCCATCTTCGACGCTACGGGCTGGCCTGGCAACCCCGCCTGAGTAGTCAGGACCGAGTGTCCGATCAGAGCCAACTGGGCTGAGTGGGGCGAGCGGGCTGAGTGGGGCGAGCGGGCTGAGTGCTCACCACGGCACGACGCCGTGGCGGTCGGTGAAGGTACCGGTCGGGCCGTCGGGACCGATGCTCGCCATCGCGACGATCGCGTCGGTGCCCTCGTGCACGGTCTGGTGGCCGCTGCTGTTGTTCAGGTCCGTCTCGGCCTTCACCGCGGCCGCAGCCGCGGTGATGCTCGCTGCGTCGGTCACGTCCAGCTGCACGAACCGCGCACCCAGTTCCGCTGCGGCTCGCCGGCCGCGTTCGCCATCGCGGGCTGCGACCCAGACGTCGTGCCCGTCGGCAAGCAGCCGACGGGCGGCCTCGTAGCCGAGGCCCTTATTGGCTCCAGTGATCAGTGTCGTTGTCATGGGTCAATCCTGGACCTGCCCCGCGTCGACGACAAGAGGTCCCGTCTCCCTAGGACTCGCAGGACCACCTCGGGGCGCGCGGCATGCGCGATCATTGATGCCATGACAACGACTGTCAGCGACGAGTTGGCCGGCTGCCTGCGCTCCTGGCGCGAGCGGACGTTGGCCTGGCGCCACTTCATGGGCTTTCCGTCGATCCGCGTCCTGGGCAGCCCGCAGGAGCTGGCCGAGGACGAAGAGGCCCTGGTCGCCGAGCTTCAGGGCGCGCTCAATGGCGTCGAACCAGCGGTAGGAACAGCTCGTCGACGATCGACTCGATGCGCGCGGGCTTCAGCGGTCTGAGGTTCATCAGCAGGTCGTGGCGCACGAGGTCGAACGGCAGCGCGAGCACGGCCGGCGGGATCTGGTCGAGATCGATCTCACCGCGGTCGTGCGCACGCCGGTAGATGATCTGGCTGCGCCAGCTTGACTGGCCGCCGAGGATCTTGCGGCTTGCCTGAGCGGGGGTCAGGCGTGGCTCGCCCCCGAGCAGCCTTTCGCGTATCTGGGCGGGAGTCAGACCGGTGTCTGCCAGTAGTCCGGAAAGTGCTGCGCCAGCGGTGACGGCCATGAAGGCGGCACGACCTTCGCTGAAGGCGGTCAGCAACCCGAGCAGGTCGCCGCGCAGGTTACCGGTGTCGGGGATCTCGACCGGGTGGTTGAGGCCGTAGTGCTCGATCGCGGCGAGCACGAGCTGGTCCTTATTGGCCCAGCGGCGATAGAGCACCGCGATCCCGGTGTGCGCGCGGGCGGCGACCGACTCCATCGTCAGCCTGGCGTAGCCGATCTCGACCAGCTCATCCCAGGCAGCATCGAACAGCGCGGATTCGAGCTGCGGGCCACGTCGACGGTGCTGGACAGGCGTCTGCGGTGGTGTAGCCATGATTTTCATGTTAGAGAGGCTTGCATTTCTTATCAAGGTCGCCTACTCTCAATAAGAAATGAAACCCTCTCTTAATTGGAGATGAGCCGATGAGCGAGACGACGGTCGAAAACGCGGACACTGGGACGAAGCTGTCACCGCAGGCGCGCCTGGCACTCGCGGCGCTGCTCTTCGGGGTGATGGCGCCGCTCCTGGACTCGACGATGGTGACCCTTGCGTTGCACACGCTGGTGGTCAAGCTGCACTCCAGCGACGGCACGATCCAGTGGGTCACGACCGGCTACCTGCTGGCCATGGCCGTGGCGATCCCGACCACCGGCTGGGCGGAGAGCCGGTGGGGCGGCAAACGCATTTGGATGGCCGCGCTGCTGCTGTTCGTGCTCGGCTCGATCATGTCGGCGCTGTCATGGAACGACAGCAGCCTGATCGGCTTCCGGATCGTGCAGGGCTTCGCCACCGGGCTGATCATGCCCCTGATGCAGACCCTTGCCGTGAAAGCCGCCGGTGGGCACCCCAGCCCCGGCATGATGGCGACGATCACTCTGCCCGTCGCGCTTGGCCCGATCCTCGGTCCGGTGATCGGTGGGGTGATCCTCAACTGGCTGAGCTGGCGCTGGCTATTCCTCGTCAACGTACCCGTGATCGCGATCGGGCTACTGCTGGCCTGGCGGTTCTTACCCGCCGACCGCCCCGGTCATGACGCCGCGCGTCCGCACCTTGACCTGACCGGGCTCGTGCTGCTCGCCGCGGCGCTGGTTGGGATTCTGCTCGGCCTCTCGCAGCTCTCCGAGGATGGCGGGATCGACCACGCTGGGGTGCTTGTCCCGCTGGTGGCCGGGGCTGCGCTGCTCGGCAGCTTCATCGCCTGGGCCTCGCGGCCCGGTAACCGACATCCGGTAGTGGACGTGCGACTGCTGCGGTTGCGTTCCCTCGGCACCGCCTCCGCTGTCTTGTTCACCGCCGGCGCGGCTCTGTACGCCGGCATGTTCCTGCTGCCGCTCTACTACCAGCAGCTGCGCGGCGAGATCGTGCTGGATGCCGGTCTGCTGCTGATTCCCCAGGGTGTCGGCACGCTTCTCGTTCGGGCCGTGGTCGGCAAGCTCACCGCCCGCTTCGGCGCCCGCGCCGTCACCATTGCCAGCTTCCTGCTGACAGCGATCGCTACCGTCCCGTTCGCGTTCGCCGACGCGCACACCAGCCTGTGGTGGCTCGGCGCCGTGTTGCTGGTCCGCGGATTCGGACTGGGCGCGGTCCTCATCCCGCCGATGTCGGTTGCCTACCAGGACGTCCCCTCGGCGGGCATCCCGCATGCCACGATGAGCACCCGCATCACCCAGCAGGTCGGCGCCTCCTTCGGCACCGCGATAGTTGCCGTCGCCCTCCAATCCCTGCTAGCCCACGGTGCCGCCAGCGCGTTCCAGGGCGCGTTCTGGTGGGCGGTCGGCATCGCCGTCGCCGCAACCATCCCCGCCGTCGCGCTCCCCACCAGCCGGCCTGCGAAAGAGAAGGGTCAGCCTGCACCAGACCGCGGGCGCCAGCCTGCACCAGACCGCGGGCGCCAGCCTGCACCAGAGCGCGAACAAGCGTCTCACCCGGACCCTCGCACCATATGACGAGGGTCCGGGTGAGGTTCCCTCAGGGTCGTGGAGGCTCCAGCGATAAGGAGCCTCCAGATGACAGAGAAGAGACAGAAGCTCGATCAGGAGCTCAAGGACAGCGCTGTTCGGATCGTCGAGGAGACGGGCAAGTCGATCCCTGCTGCCCGGGATCAACGTAAGCGCTCGTACCCACATCCGTTCGGCCTATCCCGGTAGGAGCACGGCACGGGCGAGCTCTGCTGCGACCGGGCTGATCCGCCAACGATCCCTCCGCCGGTCAGGCCAGTCCGACACGCTCATGATGACCTGGGTCACAGGCAGCCAGTAGAGCGCGTGCTCGCTTACGGGCCGGCCGTCACTGGTCTGCCAACCCAGGTGGTTCAGGGCGTTTGCGGCCCCGGCCAGTTGGAGCTCTTGCTCCGCGGAAGTGGCCGCATAGAGCAGCGTCAGTAGCGTCGCCTCAGCGTCAAAACCCTCATCCGCTGGAGCGAGCTTGTCCGCCAACACGTTCCACAGTTCCTCCCATGCCTCTTGGGCGTTGGTGCCGGAGCGCGTCAGCCGCAGCGTGCCCTTGTACTTGCGCAGCAGTCCCAGCGACTGCAGCAGTTCACGGAACCCAAGCACCGGGGTGGCGTCGATCTCCCGGTTGGCCTTGCCGATCCAGCCGCTCATCGTTGGCAGCACCGCGGCCGCGGCCTCCACGTCTGCCGGCTTGAGATATCCGGCGGCTGTGAGCTCCAATGGGCTCTCGGCGGCCCTGTCCAGGAACCAGATGAACGGTCTGAGTGCAGCCCGCATCGCGTGCTCATCCGGTAACTCGCGGTCTCCGAGCAGCTTCGCCGCGTGCGCTGTGAGGTCCTCGCCGACCGGGCTGTAGGCCAGGCGGTTGAGCATTGCGACCAGGCGCCGGTCGAAACCATTCTCTGCCAGCACCATGAGCGGGCCGCGCAGCGCCGCGTTGACGGCGTCGATGTCGAAGCGATCCGGGTCTTCAAGCACCTCAGCAAGCTCCTCTCTCGTCCTGAGGCTCCCGCAGTCCTCGGGTGGTGCCGCCTGCCGCCCCCCGATCAGAAGCGCTGACGGGTCTTTCGGGTCAGCCGGTAGGACGTCCTCCAGTTTGAGGATCAGTTCCCAGTCGTCACCGTAGTCATAGACGTAGGAAAGGAGATCGCCTGGCCTCTGGATCGTCTCGTCCAGGCGCACATCTTTGGCCGGGACGCCACCCTCGTCCTCCAACTCGCCCTCCTGGATGTCCCACTCGCACAGGAACATCTGACTGCCGCGGTCCCACGGCCCACCCCCAAGCGAGAAGCGCCAAAGGTGGTAGTCCATCCAATCGAACGCGGCCTGCAACACCTTGTGCACCACATCAAGCGTCAGGTCAGAGCGGAGCTCCAGGCGTCGCCAGATCGGCGGCTTAGCGTGTTTGAGGTCGACTCGAACCCTGAACAGCCTCAGCTCAGGGAGCGGCGGCCGGCGTAACTCGCGGGTCGCGGCCTGCGCCGCCGCGGGCGTGCTCACCTCGGTGGGCGCCACCAGAACCTGCCGGAGCTCACCAAGTCCCATGCCGCTCAGAGCGGCTTTGAAACGCTCGAGCCGCTCAGCGTGTGAATCTCCATCCGCGGGCATGACGCAAACACAAGTGGCAAGCCAGATTAATCCCTGCGAACAACCGATTTTGGACCAGTGGAGCTGAGGGGGCTCGAACCCCTGACCTTTCGGCTGCCAGCCGAACGCTCTCCCAACTGAGCTACAGCCCCAAGAACGTGAAAGTCCTCGGCAAGAGTAGTACATGGGCGGCGACCGCCGACGGCTGAGCGAGAATCGCTTGCCGTGCGGTCGCGGCGGCGGTACGTTGCCGTCATGAGCACCAACGCTGAGGACATAGCAAGCCTGGTCGGCTGGGAGCGGGCGAAGGTCTTCCTGGCGGGGCGGCGGTTCACGCTGGAGGTTCCCGTGAACGTCTACGGCGAGCATCCCGCCAAGGTCCTCGTCGACCAGCTTGGCAAGGCCAAGCCCGACCCCGACTTCGAGATCGGGATCCGGGCGGGCCGCGCGCAGCTCTCGACCCAGCACGGCTCCTCGCAGCCGGCGCTGGTGGCGATCACGTCCGAATACCTGCTCGAGCAGGACCCCCGCCGGTTCCGCGATTGGATCGAGTCCGGGGCGCGCTTCGCCGAGACCGTGGCCGAGGAGGAGAAGGTCGGGGAGCGCGAGCGCGTGGCCGCGTTCCTGCAGGCGATCCGGCGCTTCTAGCGGCGCGGGATGAACTCGGGCACGTCGAGGTCGTCGCCGGCGCCGGCCGGATAGCCGGAGTTGCGCTCGAAGCCGCCGGTGCCGCCCAGCCCGCGGCGGCGCGTGCCATCGCCGCGCTCGAGGCGTGACTGCGGCTCCGCTGAGGGGGAGGAGCCGACGCCGGGCGGGGTGACGCGGTCGATCGCGCGCACGTAGGTCGAGTGGATCGTCTGGATGTCGCGCAGCAGCCGCTCGGCGTTGGCACGCAGCGACTCGCCGAGGTCGCTGATGTCCTGCGCCACGCCAAGTCCGTCGATGCGGATCGAGTCGGCGACGTTCCGCGCCTCGTGGAGCATCACCCGCGCTTGCTCGTTCGCCTCGGCGATCAGGGTGTGCGCGTCATCTCGTGCCCGCGCGACTATCTCCTCGGCGCGCGCGTTCGTCCGGGCACGAACCCCGTCGGCCTCCATGCGGATGCGGTCGGCCTCCGACTGCGCCCGGGCACGCTCGTCGAGGCCCGCGCGCCTTGCATCCTCCTCGGCTTCGCGACCGATCCGCGCGGCTTCCTCCTGGGCCTGGCCGCTGACCCGCTCAGCGCCCTGGTGCGCGGCATCGATGATTGCGGTCGCCTCCTGCTCGGCGGCGGCGATCCGCTGGCGGGCAGCGCGCTCGGCCTCGTCGAGGCGCGCTCTAAGGCGCGCTTCCGCCTGCGCGCGGATCTCCTCGGCGGTCCGCTCCGCGTTCGCGATGATCTCCGAGACTTCGTTAGGTAGAGGTGCATCCGCGTCGGCCATGGCGCCGATGTTAAACACCGCCGTCGCCCTGTCGTGCAAGAACGTCACCGTCGCCGGGCGCTACCCCCGGCTTGCCCGGCAAGACCAGCCGGGCAAGCCGGCAGAGTGTGGCAGCCTCTAATGTGCTTTTGCAGCATGAGCGACAGCACGATCGAGAAGCAATATCAGCCGACGCAGATCGAGGCGAAGTGGCAGGCGCTGTGGGAGCGCGAGCACACGTGGGAGGTCGGAAACGACTTCGCCGATGCGGATGCGCGCGCCCGCAAGTCCTACGTGCTCGAGATGCTGCCCTACCCGAGCGGCGAGCCCCACATCGGCCATCTGAAGAACTACGCGCTGGGCGACGCGATCGCGCACTATCGGCGCCGTACCGGCCATCGGGTGCTGCACCCGATGGGCTACGACTCGTTCGGGCTGCCGGCCGAGAACAACGCGATCAAGACCGGCGTGCCGCCGCGCGTCGCGACCGAGAAGTCGATCGCCTCGTTCCAGCGGGCGTTCCGCTCGTGGGGGATCTCGATCGACTGGTCGCGCGAGCTGGCGACGCATAGCCCCGAGTACTACCGCTTCACGCAATGGCTGTTCCTGCGCTTCTTCGAGCGCGACCTCGCCTACCGCCAGCAGGCGGCGGTCAAGTGGTGTCCGCGGGACCAGACGGTGCTCGCCAACGAGCAGGTCGTTGACGGCCGTTGTGAGCGCTGCGGCGCCGTCGTCGAGCTGCGCCAGCTCGAGCAGTGGATGTTCCGGATCACCGCCTACGCCGATCGGCTGCTGCAGGACCTCGACACGATCGACTGGCCCGAGAACGTCAAGTCGATGCAGCGCAACTGGATCGGGCGCAGCGTCGGCGCCGAGGTCAATTTCCACTGTCAGGAGCTCGGGACCGACTACCCGGTCTTCACGACGCGCCCCGACACGCTATTCGGCGCGACCTTCTTCGTGATGGCGCCCGAGCACCCGGACGTGCTGAAGCTGGCCGCCGGCCGGCCGAACGAAGCCGAGGTCAAGCACTACGTCAACAGCTCGCTGACCGAGTCGGTCCAGGAGCGTGGCGCCGCCGAAAAGCCGAAGACCGGTGTGGCGCTGGGGCGGACGGTCACGAACCCCCTGACCGGCGAGGAGATTCCGATCTACGTCGCCGACTACGTGCTGATGGAGTACGGCACGGGCGCGATCATGGCGGTGCCCGCTCACGACGAGCGCGACTTTGCGTTCGCGCAGGCGCACGGCCTGCCGATTCGCCCGGTGGTGGCGCCCGCCGACGGCTCGATCCCGCCCGCGGGCGAGGCCTACGTGACGAAGGGCGACGACGCCGTGCTCGTGAACTCGGGCGAGCTTGACGGGCTCGCACCGGCTGCGGCCTTCGATCAGGTCGTGGCGAAGCTCGAGGCACGGGGCATCGGCCGCGCCACGGTCAGCTACCGGCTGCGCGACTGGTTGCTGTCGCGTCAGCGCTACTGGGGGTGCCCGATCCCGATCGTCTACTGCGAGCACTGCGGGATGGTGCCGGTGCCCGAGTCGGAGCTGCCGGTGCTGCTGCCGGAGATCACCGACTACCAGCCGCGAGGCCGCTCGCCGCTGGCCGCCGCCGAGGACTGGGTCAACGTGGCTTGCCCGCATTGCGGCGGACCCGCCAAGCGCGAGACCGACACGATGGACACGTTCGTCGACTCGAGTTGGTACTACCTGCGCTACTGCAGCGCTCACGACACGGACGCCCCATGGGACCCGGCCGTCGTCAACAACTGGATGCCGGTCGACCAGTACATCGGCGGTGTCGAGCACGCGATCCTGCACCTGCTGTACTCGCGCTTCTTCGTCAAGGCGCTCTCGGACATGGGTCTGGTCGGCTTCAACGAGCCGTTCCAGCACCTGTTCACACAGGGCATGATCCTCGGCCCCGATGGCGCGAAGATGTCGAAGTCGCGTGGCAACGTGATCTCACCGGCGCCGATCGTCGAGCAGTTCGGCGCCGATGCCGTCCGTTGCTACATCCTCTCGGTCGGGCCACCCGACCAGGATGCCGCCTGGAACGACAACGCGATGGCCGGCATGCACCGCTTCCTTGCGCGGCTCTACAAGCTCGCCCAGGATGTCGACCAGGCTGTGGACGCCGACGGATCTCTGCTTGCCGGTGGCCCGCTGGCCACCGGCTACGGCTCGGACGGCGGCGGCTCCCGCGATGGCGGTTCCCGCGACGGCTCGCGTGCGCTCGCGGCCGTCCTCGACCCGCCGACCGACCTGGCTGGGGCGGAGCTCGAGCTGGTGCGCAAGGCAAACTGGGCGATCGAGCGCGTCAGCGGCGAGTTCGGCGGTCGCTTCGCTTTCCACACGGCGATCGCCGCGATCATCGAGCTCGTCAACGACCTCTACAAGCTGCCGGAGGACGTGCCGGTAGCGACCAGACGCTACGCGATCCTCGTTGCCGCATCATTGCTGTTTCCGTTCGCGCCCCACATCTCGGCCGAGATCTACGAGCAGCTCTCGGGCCAGCGCGTCTGGGAGCAGCCGTGGCTGACAGCCGACCCGGCGTTCCTGGCCAGCGACAGCTTCGAGCTGGTCTGCCAGATCAACGGCAAGCTCCGCGCCCGCCTGCAGGCGCCCACCGGCGCCGAGCGCGACGAGCTGCAGCAGCTCGCGCTGGCGGAGCCGGGGATCCAGCGGCGCCTCGAAGGGCACGAGGTCGTGCGCGTGGTGGTCGTGCCCGGCAAGCTGGTGAACATCGTCGTCAAGTAGCCTGAACGCGCGATTCGGTCGTCTGCGAGGAGCGAATCGCGCTGGAGAATGCGAGCCGTCCTGGGGGATCTGACCAGCGTGGAACCGTCGTCGACATACATCGCGGTGCTCGGCGCGAGCCGCCCGGCGGGACCCGATCTGCGTGACGCGGAGACGGTCGGACGGCTGCTCGGAGAGCAGCGGGTGACGGTGCTATGCGGCGGCCGCGGCGGTGTCATGGAGGCGGTCTCGAAAGGCTGTGCCGAAGCCGGCGGGACCGTCATCGGGATCTTGCCGGGCACTGATCGCAGCGACGGGAACCGGTGGCTGACGGTCGCGGTTGCGACCGGTCTCGGCGAGCTGCGTAACGGCGTCGTGGCCCGCTCGGCCGACGCGGTGATCGCCGTCGGCGGCGCCTACGGCACGCTCTCCGAGATCGCCTTTGCGCTCCAAGCCGGGAAGGCCGTCTTCGCCCTGCACTCGTGGGCGATCGAGGGCGTGCACGCGGTTGCGACGCCCGCCGAGGCGGTAGAGCTAGCGCTCGCCGCCGCGCACGCCGTCTGATCGGCGCTGGCGCCAGCGCGCTGAACGCCGACGAATGGGACCGCTCGTCGCACGTGACCGAGCCGTCAGTCGGGCGGCCGAGCGGGCGTGTAACGCCGCTGCTGCCAGCTCGTTACATATTCCACTTGCGCTGTAGCTGATGCGAGTTAGTCACTAATGCCACAATCTTTAGTAACTTATGCCACAATAACGGCAGGTGCCCCAGAAGCCGATTGACCATCGGTTCGCAGTCTGGCCGCCACCGTTGGCAGAGCTGACTAGATAGAGGAGATGAAGGTAATGCGAGCTGCCGTGCTCGAAGAATTTGGTGCGCCCTTAGACGTGACTGAAGTTCCCGACCCGGAGTTGAGCGAAGACGGCGCGATCATTCGTGTTGAGGCCTGCGGCATCTGTCGCAGCGACTGGCACGGCTGGAAAGGAGAGTGGACGGGGTTCCTCGCGCCGCTGCCGATGATCGGCGGCCATGAGATGAGCGGCATCGTCGAGGATGTCGGCCGCAACGTGCAGAAGTTCAAGGTCGGCGACCGCGTGATCGTGCCGTTCACCTGCGGCGACGGCACCTGTCGTGCGTGCATCAGCGGCACCTCGAACGTCTGCGAGCACCAGACGATGCCGGGCTTCACCTATAACGGTGGATTCGCGGAGTTTGCCCACGTGCCGGTCGCGGACTTCAACCTGATTCCGCTACCCGACGCGGTGGCGTTCGATCAGGCAAGCGGCATGGGCTGCCGTTTCATGACCGCCTACCACGGCGTGCTGAGCGTCGCTGCGCTGAAGGCGGGCGAGTGGACCTCGGTCTACGGCGCCGGCGGTGTCGGTCTCTCGGCAATCCAGATCGCAACTGCTGCTGGAGCCAACGTGATCGCGGTCGACATCAGTAAGGACAAGCTCGACTTCGCGTCCCAGTTGGGAGCTGTCCATACCATCAATAGCGCGGAGGACGATCCGGTCGCGGCGATCAAGGAGATCACCGGCGGCGGCGCGGACGTCAGTGTTGACGCGCTCGGCATCAAGGCGACCTTGGAGAACTCACTCCACAGCGTCCGGCGTAAGGGTCGCGCGGTACAGATCGGGATGACGGCTATGGGCGACGCGGGCCAGATCCCGATCGATATCGATGCGATCGTGTCCGGTGAGATCGCGTATCTGGGCTCGTTCGGGATGCCGCGCTCGGAGTATCCGCACCTGCTGAACCAGGTCGCCACCGGCAAGCTGAGCCCCGGTGATCTCGTCACCGCCGAGACGAGCCTGTCCGGCATCATCGACGTTTACAACGAGATGTCGAACTTCGCGGTTAAGGGCGTGGACGTGGTCACGGACTTCACGAAGTAAGCCGTGTGGCTCGGTGGTCCCGTTCCGCGAAGGGGACGGGGCCACCAGGGGCCTGCTACCGCTCCGGGCCGGGCGGGTCGCCCGGATCGGCCCGGATCAGGCCGGTTGCCCGGATCGAGCAGGTTGCCGTCCCCGCCGCTCGCTCTAGACTCGCCAGCGTGCCGCCGACCTTCAAGCCCGCGTACCTGATCCACGGCGACGACCATGGCCGCATCGCCGAGCGTCGCGCCAAGCTCTGCGAGCTGGCGGAGACGCAGAGCGGGGTGGAGGGGCTCGAGCGCTTCGAGGGCGACGCCAGCACCCCGGCGGGCGTGGCGGCGGCGTTGAACGCGATGACGTTCGCGATCGGCCGCCGCTTCCTGATCGTCGATGGCGTCGAGCGCTGGAAGGATAAGGAGATGGCGCCGCTCGAACGGGCGCTGACGCAGATGCCGCCCGACACCACGGTCACCTTCTTCGCCCGCGAAGAGGGGCGGCTGAAGGCTCCGAGTCGCCTCCAGAAGGCGATTCGCGCGGCCGGTGGCGACATCAGCGCCGAGGAGTCGCTCAAACTCTGGGAGCTGCCGAAGTGGGCGGTGACGCAGGCGCGCCAGCTCGGACTGGAGTTGACGCCGGATGCGGCGCGGATGCTCGTTACCCATGTCGGTGAGCGCCAGCAGCGGCTGCTGCGCGAGCTTGAGAAGCTCGAGCTCGAGCTCGGTCCCGGCGCGCACGTCGACGTCGCCGAGGTCGAGGCGCTAACCGCGGCCTCGGCGGAGCGCCGCGCCTGGGCGCTGGCCGACGCGCTGCTCTCCGGCAGCGCGGCGCAGGCAAGCTCCGTGTATCTGGCCCTTCAGGCTCAGGGCGAGCGGCTCGGGTCGCTGATCTACGCGCTCAGCACCCGGCTACGAGAGGCCCACAGCGCCGCGGTCGCGCTCGAACGCGGCGAACCGCAGGCGGAGGTCCGCCGGCGCCTGCGGATGCCGCCGAAGGCCGCTGACGCGCTGCTGGCGAACGTGCGCAAGCTCGGCGTGGAGCGACTGCGGCAGGCGATCGAGGCGATTGCCGACCTCGAGCTCGCCTCACGCGGTGGCACTCGCGGCGCCAGCGAGGAAACGCTGGTGCTGCGCGCGATCCGCGAGCTCACGCGCTGAGCGCGGCCGGCAGGCACACGCGCCGACTGGTCTAAGTGGTCGCCTGCCAGCGGGCAGGCGACCGTCCCGTCCTTAACGACCAATGGCGCCACCAGCGGGTGGCGCCGTAGTTCCCGTACCCGGGAGACAGGATCGCTACTTACTGGCGGCGCTGCTCACGATGCGAGCGGCGCGCGCCTTCTTCCGCGCGCCGTTGTTGCGATGCAGCGCGTTGTGCTTGACGGCTTTATCGATCGCGCTGACGAGCTCACGATGCTCGGTGTCGATCTTCTCGGCGTCGCCCTCGGCGACAACCGCGTCAAGGCGGTGGAAGTAGGTCTTGATCTTGGAGGTTTGGCGGCGATTCTCTTCGTGCTCGCGGGCGGCACGGAGAATGCGCTTCTTTTGCGACTTGATGTTGGCCATTTGCGGAGCCGTACTATAGCGGGCTGTTGCCTAAACGCGCCCCCGCCAAGTCCACCTCCGCCAACACCGCAATCTTCTCCGCTGCCACGGCGGTGTCCCGCGTCGCTGGTCTGGTGCGGGAGATCGTGGCGAACTTCTACTTCGGCACTGGGCTGGCGGTGTCGGCATTCACTTTCGCCTCGCAGATCCCGAACCTGATGTCGAACTTGTTCGCGCAGGCGGCGTTGTCGGCGGCGTTCGTGCCGATCTTCGCGGCGCTGTTGCAGGAGGGCCGCAAGCGCGAGGCATTCCGGCTGGCGAACTCGATGTTCTGGCTGGTGGCCGTGGCGCTCGGTGTGCTGACATTGCTCGGGATGCTGCTTGCCGGCGTCATCCTGCCGCTGTTCAGTGGTCCGAACTTCCGTGGCCCTCTGGCAGGGACGCTGACCCAGATCATGTTCCCGACAGTGCTTTTGATGGGACTAACCGGAGTGCTGACCGGGATCCTGCAGTCCTACGACCAGTTCACGATCCCGGCGCTGGCGCCGATTGCCTGGAACTTCGTGATCTTGGCGCTGATGATCGTGCTGCATCACAAGTACGGTGTGCACGGCTACGCCTGGGCTTGGGTTGCCGGCACGGTGGTGCAGTTCCTGCTGGTGCTCTGGGCACTGCACCGGATCGACTTCCGGTTGTCGATCCACTTCGATTGGCACGACCCGCGCGTACAACAGGTGCTGATACTGATGCTGCCGGTGACGATCGGCCTCGGCATCGCCAACCTCGACGCGCTGATCAACTCGACGCTGGCGGTGTTCGTTCCCCACGCCTACGGCAACGGCCCGCGCGCGGTCCAGAACGCGTTCCTGATCTACATGCTGCCGCAGGGCGTCTTCAGCGTCGCGGTGGCGACGGTGCTGTTCCCGACGCTGAGCCGTCAGGCAGCCCGGCGGTCGCCACGCGAGATGCGCGCGACGATCGGCTCGGGGATGCGTCAGATCAATTTGATGCTGATCCCGGCGGCGGCCGGAATGGCCGCGCTGGCGACGCCGATCGTGCGGATTGTGTTCATGCGCGGCGCGTTCGACGGGCTCTCGCTGAAGCTGACCTCGGAGGCGCTGTTCTGGTTCGCCTTCTCGATGCCGTTCGCCGGTATCAACCTGCTGCTGACGCGCAGCTTCTACGCCCTGCAACGGCCGTGGCTACCCGCTAAGTACGCAGCGATGAACATGATCGTCGACATCATCGTCAGCGTCGCCCTCTACAGACCGCTTGGGATCGCCGGGCTGGTGATCGGCACGGCGCTGGCGAACATCGTCATGACCTGGCTGCTGCTGCGACGCCTGAAAATCGGCTTCAACGGCCGTCTCGAGCTCGGTAAGACGACGATGATCACGATCCGCATCTTGATCGCCTCGGTGCTGATGGCGATCCTGGCGCGACTGGTCTGGTGGGGGCTCGACACCGTCGTTGGCCAGTCGACGATCGGCCAGATCATCTCCGTCGGCGGCGCGGTAGTCGTAGCCGGCGGCTTCTACGCCTGGGCCGTGATCCGCATGCGGATCCACGAGGCGCATCAGATCGCGCGCATGATTCGCGGGCGCCTGGGCCTTACGACCGGTTAGCCTGCAGTGGCGGTGCTGACCTTCGCCTCACTCACCGGCCCTTGGCCCCGGATCGCCCTGATGGTGGCGTCGCTGCTGGCCGCTGGCGCGATCGTGATCCGCCGCGCCGACCTACGGGCGCTGGCGACGCTGGGGGCCCTAGTGCTGGCGCCGCTGCTGCTGATCATCGACGTCTGGCAGACCGGCCAGCTGCACATCCTGCACCGGCATCCACTGCTACTGGGCGCGCTGGCCGTGGTCGGACTCGTCGCGCTCGTGATCTGCGCCTTCGCCCTGCGCCGCTGGCCCCAGGCATTGGGGCCGGCGGCGGCAGCGATGCTGCCGTTTCGGCTGCCGATCCAGGCCGGCGCGCAGACCGCGAACCTGCTCGCTCCGCTCTACTTCGTGGTTGGCGCCGCGGCGCTCGCCCAGACCTTGCCGACGCTGCTGGCGGCGGCACGCAGCGACCGCGAGATGGTGGCGCGCGGCTACCGGCGGCGGATCCCGTTCTACGAGTACGCGCTTGCCGGCTACGTCGTGCTCTACGCAGCCCAGTCGCTGTACTCCAGCGACTTCGAAAAGGCACTGCAGAACCTCGTGTTCTTCTACATCCCGTTCGCGCTGCTGCTGACGCTGCTGCGCACGCTGAAGTGGGACCGGCGGCTGCTGGTGCAGTGCGTGACGGCGACGGTCGTGCTCGCGGTCGTGTTCGCCGCGCTCGGCTTCGTCGAGGAGCTGACGAAGACGATCTTCTGGAACCCGAAGCTGATTGCCTCCGACCAGCAGCACCGCTACTTCGAGGTCAACTCGGTCTTCTACGACCCGAACATCTTCGGCCGTTACCTCGCTCTGTCGATGGTGCTGGTCGCGGCATTGCTGGTCTACGCGCGCAAGCCGCGCCTGCAAGCCGCCAGCCTCGTCATCTTCGCGATCCTCTGGGTGTGCCTGCTGTTCACGCTGTCGCGCTCGAGCCTGGCGGCGCTGCTGGTCGGTCTCGCGGTGCTGGGGGCATTGCGCTGGCGGGCGGCGCCGGTGATCGGGCTGGCGGCTGTGCTGGCGGTCGCCGGCATCGTGGTCGTGATCGCCTCGCCGAACACGTTCGGGCTGAACCAGGGCTTCAACAATGCCTCCAGCGGCCGTGCGAACCTGATCTCGGGCGGCGTCCGCCTGTTCCGCGATCGGCCGCTCGCGGGCTTCGGCTCAGGCTCGTTCACGACGGAGTACCAGCGTCACTTCGCCAACGCCGCGCGAGCGGTAGCCGACTCGCACAACATTCCGGTGACGGTCGCCTCCGAGCAGGGGGTGATCGGGCTGGTCGTCTATGCCGCGGTGGTGCTGGGCGCGCTCACGACGTTGCTGCGCGGAGCGCGCGGCACCCCGGTGCGTGGCGACCCGGCACGCGGCGACCACGCGCTCGCTGGCGCGGTGCGCGGTTACCTGGCGAGCGGCGTCCACAGTGACCCCGCCCGCGTCGCGATCGCGGCGATGTTCTTCGCTCTGTTGCTCCATACGATGCTGTACGCGGACTTCCTGGAGGACCCGACGACCTGGATGCTGATGGCGGTCGGCAGCGCCCTGGCGCTGCAGAGCGGGGCGGCCGGCAAGGATCGTGAGGACGATGCGCAAGCGGTTGCTGTTCATTAAGAGCCGTACGGCAAGCTTCATCGAGCTCGATCAGCAGCTGCTCGAGGAGCGCTACGACGTCCACGTCATCCACCAGCCGGGCAAGTTCTCGGACCCGCGGCGGCTGCTGCGCGAGTTACTGGCCGCCGACGTGATCGTCGGCTGGTGGGCGTCCTGGCACACCTTCCTGCCCTTCACGCTGGCGTGGCTTTTGCGCAAGCCTTCGCTGCTGATCGTCGGCGGCTTCGACACCGCCGCCGAGCCGGCGTTCGGCTACGGCTACCAGCTCGGCGGCCTGCGTGCGCACCTGAGCCGCTTCACGATGCGCCGCGCGCGCGTGCTGATGACCAACTCGCACTATTCGCTGGGCGAGGTCGAGCGGAATTGCGGCATCCCGGCCAGCCGGGTGCACGTCGTCTACCACGGGGTCCCGGACACGGCGGGCGCTGGCGCCTATACCGAGTTATCTGCCACCGCGACGGCCTCGTCGGCGCCCGCGCCCGCCACGAGTGAGGCCCCGCCCGCGAAGGAGCCGCTGGCGCTGACCGTCGGCATCGTCGACCACACGAACCTCGCGCGTAAGGGCCTGCGGGCCTTCGTGCAGGCGGCGGCGCTGGTCCCGGAGGCGCAGTTCGTCGTTGCCGGGAAGGTCGTCGGCGACGCCGGCCACGAGCTTGAGCAGATCGCCGGTGAGAACGTCCGGATCACCGGCTGGCTGGAGGACGACGAGCTGCAAAGCCTGTTCGCGTGCGCCGGCGCCTACGTCCAGGCGTCACTGCACGAAGGCTTCGGCGTCGCGGTCGCGGAGGCGATGCTGAACCGTTGCGTGCCGGTCGTCACCCGGGTCGGGGCGCTCCCGGAGGTGGTCGGCGACGCCGGCGTGATCGTCGAACGCCCCGACCCGGCGCTGGTTGCCGCCGCTGTCAAGCAGGCTCTCGCAGCCGTCCGGGACTCACCTGACGCCGGCGCCGCCGCCCGCCAGCGCGTGCTCGACCGCTTCAGCGTCGCCCAGCGCCGCGATGGCCTCAACACCCTGGTTGAGCTGGCCCTGCGGGGCTAAGGACCTATCCCGGTAGAGGGTTTATGTGAGTCGGCTCGAATCTCTTGGTTGATGTCGTTGTGGGGTGTCGATCGGGAGGTTCTGGTGGGACTTGTTGACCGTGATGATGGCTGGCGGTTGC
>Ga0255363_100025_pt1 | contig 79542 bp, 84 predicted proteins | sample GFST100metaG_FD_186007 | JGI IMG/M metagenome (GOLD analysis project Ga0255363, IMG submission 186007) | Peat soil microbial communities from Stordalen Mire, Sweden - G.F.S.T100 | ecosystem: Environmental > Terrestrial > Soil > Wetlands > Peat | place: Sweden: Norrbotten County, Stordalen Mire... | reverse complement strand
CTACGGCTTCTACAACCACACCCGCAGACACACCCACAACCAACTGCTCTCACCGATAGCGTTCGAACAACAAACCCAGGCTCAAGCAGCCTAAAGAAACCCTCCACGAAACGGGGGGAACCACACGGTGACGAAGACTGACAAGCGGCGCGAGCCGCCGCTGCCCGCGCTTGACTACTACGAGGTCGAAGAGGTGGAGGCGCTGGCGCGCGCGTGTCTGAAAGGTCATCACCGCAAGAGCGTCGCGATCACGGCCGGCGAACAGGCGGCGCGGGCGGCTGAGGACCGGCAGGATGCCGATGCCTTCCGCGTGCTCTTCTACACGGGGATCCGGCTTGGCGAGCTGTTGACCTTGCGCTGGGCGGACGTCGATCTTGCCTCCCGCTCGCTGCTGGTGCGAAGGACACTGTCGGCGAACGCGGAGGCCGAGCCGAAGGGCAGGCGTAATCGCTACGTGCCGCTGGCCGATCCGGCGCTTGCGGCGCTCGCACGGCTCGGGGCCCGCGATGAGTGCCTCACGGCCGACGACTACGTTGTCTGCAACCGCTACGGGCGGCGGCTTGATCCCTCGGCGCTGCGGCGTCGCTACTACATCGCGTGCGCAGCCGCCGGCCTGCGGCGGGTGCGGCTGCATGGCCTGCGGCATGCCGCAGGCAGCATCTTGGCCCGCACCGCCGATCCGGTGTTCGTGCGCGACTATTTGGGCCACTCGAAGCTGAGCACCACCGACCGCTACGTCGGCGCCAAGCACCGGCCGGAGGACTTCGAACGGCTGAACCGCGCGTTCGGCGCGAGGTCGGTTGAAGCGGGATCCGAACATGTGCCATCACCGGCTGCGCAAACGCGAAACGTGAGCATTGAGGACGACGCGCGATGAGTCCAGGCCGGGCCAGCAGCCTCGGCAATTGTTCAACGGGTCATTGAACACTTGCCATGGGGGCGCACCATCACGCTACTTGCACGCAAGACCGGCGGCTGTGGGCGCTCCGGAGCTCACAGTAAGCTTCGGCGGCGCCGCGGTCGTCGAGCCTGCTCCGGTTGGTGTTGGAAGCTCCCAACAGCTGTGTTAGGATGAGAACCAGACATTCCAAGAAGCAGGTCGAGGCTGCGCTGAAGCGTGCCGAGGCCGCCGGCTTCCGGGTCGAGACCGGACGCGGACACTGGGGCGTGCTCTACTGCCCAGGTAACGCGGATGGGCACTGCCCGTCGTTCTCGGTCAACGGGACGCCGACGAGTCCCGGCAACGAAGCGAAGCGCATTGACCGTTTCGTGGCCCGCTGCCCGCACAAGAGCGCATGAACGACTACACCTTCATGATCCGTTTCACCATTGAGGGCGAGGATTTGGACTCGCTTTCTGTGCGTGTCTACGACCGGGTCGAGGATGCCTCGCTGATGGGACCGGACGAGGATGGCACGTTCCTGATCGAGTTCGACCGCCGGGCTGATGCCTACGCGCTGGCTGTGACCCGCGCGGTCGCTGAGTTGCGCTCGACGCTGCCGGATGCCGTGATCTTGCGCGTCGAGGGTGATGACCTGGCGACGATGGCCGATATCGCCAAGCGCGCCGGTCGCAGCGATGAGAGCGTGCGGCTGCTGATCGCAGGTAGGCGCGGTCCCGGTGGTTTTCCGCCGCCGGCCGGTCGCCTCGACTCCCGCACGCGGGTGTGGCGATGGGCGGACGTGGCGCCGTGGTTCGCCGACGTTCTCGGCGAGCCGCTGAGCGGCACCGATGAGAGCGCGTTCCTGCAGGTGCTCAATGATGCCCTCGACCTACGGAGAGTTGCAGGCGGGTTGGGCGCTGCCGAACGCGGAGCCATCGCCGGGCTGATCACGGACGCCCTCCAAGCAGCCTAATTCTCGACCGACGCCACACCAGAGGTTCTCGTAGGGATTCGCGAACAGCGAGACCCAGAAGCCGAACGAGAGGCCGCCGACGACCTTGCCACGGGGCAGCCACTCCGGAATCAGGCCTTTCCTGCGGCCGATCGACTGCAGCGCGGCGTCGTGCGCCTTCACGCGGGCTCCGTGGCCGAGCACCTGCCGGTTCTGGAGCCAACTGCCGACGTAGCTGACGCTCGGCGCGGCTGCGTTCAGCTGCCGGTCGATCCGGTTGCGGAGCAGCACCTCGAAGTGATGAAACGCCAGGAACAGCGGCGACCGCGGGGCGGGGCGGGTTCTCAGAAGAGGTCGCTGTGGGAGCCGAGGCGCACCAGCTCTAAGCGATCCTCAAGCAGCCGGTAGATCAGCAGCAGGTCCGGTCGGATGTGGCACTCACGCACCGGTGGGCTCCAGCCCACCAAGCGGTGGTCGCGGTAGCGCTGCGGTAACGAGTCGCCTGCCACCAGCAGCTTCAACACGATCCGCAGCTCGCTGTCAACCGAGTCGTCGACACGCTTACGCGCCAGCTTGAAATCGCGCTTGAACTGGCTCGAGCGAACGATCAGACGTTCAGCGGCCAAGGTCCGACATCAGCTCGTCAACCGACGCGAACCGGTCACCGCCGCCCGCGGTGACCTCAGCGAGCGCAGCCCTCGTGACCGCGTTCGGCAGCTCGAGCGCGAACGGGACACGCCCTTCGATCGCTACCTTCCGCAACGTCAGGCGAATCAGCTCCGACGGTGTCATACCGATGGCGGCGAGGACGGCAGTTGCCTGCTGCTTGGTCTCGGAATCCAGCCGCGCCCTGACGGTCGTGTCGGCGCGCTCAAACTTCACAGCAGCCATGAGCCACATTGTAGCTACAACAAGGAGCGCCGCGCTCTCCTCGACGCCAACGCCGGCGGCAGCGAGGAACGGCGCGAAGCGCGGATCCGAAATCCAACAGGTGATTTGCTTTTGGTTCATTCGCCCACGGGTTCTACAGTGCATCGCGTACGCCCCGGAGTTGCCTCTGACCGCCTTGGCGGGCCATGCATCCGGGGCTTCGTCTATCTACGGGCGACGGTGAGGATTTGCGCAAACTACGGTTCGTGTCCGGCAGACCATCATCGAAGGCGCGGGTCTTCGCCGGGGTGGATATCGATAACTGGCGGGCGAGGGAGTGGGCTCGGGCCGTGAGTGCAGCGGAGGTGGGCGATGCGACGCCGTACACGCTTCGGCGCTCGTTTGCGTCGCTGCTGCTGGCCGAAGGCCACTCCGGGATCTACGTGGCGCGTCCATAGCGCGCAACTGATGCCCGGCACCTATGGGTGCGTCATCGACGAACTGGAAGGCCGGGACGGCGCCTCCGCCGGGGCCGCGATCAACGCCGTCAGGGCTGCCCATGAGCTGCCCATAGCCGTATACATTGCCCATGCTGGGGCACTTCGGACATGAAAAAGCCCCGCGATTTGCGGGGCTTTTAGAGAAGCGGCTGAAGGGGCTCGAACCCTCGACCTTCTGCATGGCAAATTGGAAAACGAGCCGATGTTCGCGGAGCTTGCGGAAAAAGCCTATAGGTAAAGGGCTTTTGAGACGGGCTTTCTGAGATACGTTTGGTAGCCAAAGTGGTAGCCAAACTTTTGGCGTCTGTGATCGGCGCCAGTGTGAGCGTCTATGACGAAGCTTCTGTCCGCGACTCCGACAGCGCATGTGCTAGTGCGGGCGCACCGAGACAAGCCGTTCTTCGAGGTGAAGTGGCGATCGACGTTGGACGGCGGTACGCAGGTCATGCGCCGCATCGGTCCGGCATGGCTTGAGCGCGGCCAGACGAGCGACAGGCGACGCCAGTCGCGGCACGACGGCTGGATCAAGCGGCGCGGACGTCCTGCAGATGGCTATTTGACCGAGGACGAGGCGGAGCGTTGCGTACCGGCGATCATTGAACGAAGCGAGGCTGAGCGCAGGGCGGCGATCGAAGTGGCGCGGCGCGCGGAGCCGCCGACGTTCGACGAGATCGCGGTGGCGTGGCTCGAACACCGGATCGCAGTCGGCGGCATCAAGCGCACGACACGTCTCAACTACGAGTCGCTGCTGCGCCGGCCGAGCGAACCGGCGAAGAAGCGCGGACGCCCACCGGCCGCGCGACTGATGAAGCGCTGGGGTGGACGCGATGCGACCTCTATCACCACGCGCGAGGTCACGAAGTGGCTCAGCGAGCTTGATCGCGACCCGGCGCTGACGCCACGGGCGGTCAACCTGCACCGCCAAGTCATGCGCTCGATCTTCGCCTACGCCTGCCGAGCAGACACCTACGCTCTGCCCTTCAACCCGGTCGACCAGACAGAGAAGCGCCGCGAGCGCGACCTGGCCGAGATCATCACCTACACCGTCGCCGAGGTCATGGCGATCGCACGCGCAGCGGCCGCCGGCGCGCACCGCGACGTGACACGCATCCAGTTCAGCGAGGAAGAAGAATCGGCGCGCGCGGTCGAAGACGAACAGGACGCCTGCGTGATCATCGTCGCGGCGTTCTGCGGCTTGCGGATGGGCGAGTGTCTTGGGCTCAGGTGGAGACACGTCATCTGGGACGCGCAACGTATTCACGTACAGCGCAGCTACGTGCTCGGCGAGGAGGACAGCCCGAAGGGACGCCGGGGCCGTACGGTGCCGCTCGCCGACCAACCGGCCCAAGCGCTGGCGAAGCTCTCGCAGCGCCCGATGTTCACGGCGCCGAGCGACCTCGTGTTCTGCTCTCGCGTCGGCGAGCACCTGGATGGCTCGCGGCTCAGGCGCCGCTACAAGGCCGCCCGCGACATGGCGAGCCGCGACAGCCCGGACATGCCGCTGCTGCGCTTCCACGACCTGCGCCACACGTTCGGCACGCTTGCGGCGCAGGGCTTCGACCTTGTGAACGTGCAGGCGATGATGGGCCACGCCGACTCACGCACGACGGCCCGTTACCTGCACGCGCGACCGGTGGCCGCGGACGCAGCGAAGCTGACGACGATCTTCGGCGGCGCCGCTGCGGTTGCCGAGCCTGCGCCCGTTGGTGTTGGAAACTCCCAACACTCGCGCTAGTGGACCGTCTCGGTTTTAGCTGGCGATTGCATCGAGTGTGACTCGGCCGCGTTGGACTTTCTCGAGGATCTGGTCTGTTGTCGCGGTCCACTGGAATGGTTTGGGGTCTTGGTTGTGGGCGGCGAGGTAGGTTTCGATCGCGTCGATCAGGTCGGGAACGCTGTGGAAGATTCCGCGACGGATCGCTTTGTCGGTCAGGCGGCCGAAGAAGATCTCGACCATGTTCAGCCAGCTGCTTGAAGTCGGGGTGAAGTGCAGCTGAAACCTTGGGTGCTTGGCCAGCCACTGACGGACTTTCGGGTGGTTGTGGGTGGCGTAGTTGTCGAGGATCAGATGAACCCGCAGACGCTTGGGAACCTGCCGATCGATCGTTCGTAAGAACTTCAGGAACTCGACGTGGCGATGGCGGGGAAGGCACTCGCCGATCACCGAGCCGGTCAGAACATCCAACGCGGCGAACAGGGTCGTGGTGCCGTTGCGCTTGTAGTCGTGCGTCATCGTCCCCGCGCGCCCGGGTTTTATCGGCAGCGACGGCTGGGTGCGATCGAGCGCCTGGATCTGGCTCTTCTCGTCCAAGCACAACACGATCGCGTTCTCCGGCGGGTTCACATACAGGCCGACGACGTCGACGAGCTTCTCTTCGAACCGGGGATCGCCCGACAGCTTGAACGTCTCGATGCGATGCGGCTGAAGGCCGCGGGCGGACCAGATCCGCTGCACCGTCGCCGGCGACACGCCGGCCCTGACGGCCATCGTCCGGCAACTCCAGTGCGTCTGGCCTGGCGGTGTTTCCTGAACGGTCAGGCGGACGATCTCCTCAACCTTCACGGCCGGGATCGACGGCTTGCGACCGCGGCCCGGCCGAACGTTTGAGAAGCCCTTCAGGCCGTCCTCGGTGAACCGGTCTCGCCACGCCTTCACCGTCATCGGCGCGACCCTGACCTCCGACGCGATCCGCGTGTTCGCGAATCCGTCACAGGCCATCAGCAGAACCCGGGCGCGTTGAACGTCACGGTACGGCGCGGTGTGCGAACGGATCAGCTTCTCCAGCACCGATCGTTGCTCGTCAGTCACCGACAACGGGGCGGTAGGTGAGCGCATTCCTCATCCTACCGCAATCCCTAACTATTTGCGAGACGCACCACTAGGATGAGGACAAGACATTCCAAGAAGCAGGTCGAAGCGGCGCTCAAGCGTGCCGAGGCCGTCGGCTTCCGGGTCGAGACCGGCCGCGCGCACTGGGGCGTGCTCTACTGCCCCGGCGACGCGGATGGGCATTGCCCGCCGTTCTCCGTAAACGGAACGCCGACGAGCTCCGACAACGAGGCCAGGCGCATCGACCGTTTCGTAGCCCGCTGTCCGCACACGACGCCATGAACGACTACACCTTCACGATCCGCTTCACGATCGACGCGGAGGACCTGGACTCGCTCTCGGTTCGCGTCTACGACCGCGTTGAGGACGCTTCGCTAATGGGGCCGGACGATGACGGCACGTTCCTGATCGAGTTCGACCGCCAGGCTGACGAGTTCGCGCTAGCTGTGACCGAGGCCGTTGATGCGCTACGCGCGGCTCTGCCCGATGCCGTGATCCTGCGGGTGGAGGGCGACGACTTGGCGACGATGGCGGATATCGCCAAGCGCGCCGGCCGCAGCGATGAGAGCGTGCGGCTGCTGATTGGAGGCAAGCGCGGGCCTGGCGGGTTCCCGCCCGCCGCCGGCCGACTCGACTCCCGGACGCGCGTATGGCGATGGGCCGACGTTGCGTCGTGGTTCGCTGACGTGCTCGGCGAGCCGCTCGACGGCACCAATGAGAGCGCGTTCCTTCAGGCGCTCAACGACGCGCTCGACCTGCGGCGACTTGCGCGCGGGTTGGGCGACGCAGAACGTGGAGCCATCGCCGGGCTGATCACCGACGCCCTGCAAGCAGCCTGACCTCTGGTGGCCGGCGTGAGCCGGCGCTGCACGCTGGGGGACATGTGGACGAGAGTGTGGATTCGGTGTCCACGCCGCCCGCCCGCCGTTGTTGGGGATATGTCCGCTGCTGGTGTCTGACCCCGCTCCCACAACGTCGTGTGGCCGGGGTCAGACACCAGCAGCGGGAGTGAGTGGACTGCGGGCGGGCAGCGTGAACCTGCGGGTGGTGAACGAAGGCTTCTGACACCGGAGGTCGGGTGTCACGTGGTCAGGCCAGGCGTCTAACTCCGGTAGAAGCGGGTCACGGGACGGGACCAGATCGAACAGCCGGGCTACTTACGTGACTGGACCTATCGCGACCGTGCATTTGCGATCGCGACCTTATCTGTGACAACCGCAGCGAGAGAGGATCGTCATGCCTCAGCTACCACCTGGCGCCGCAAGTCGTGCGGAGGTCTCGTTTCGCGCGGTCTCATGGTTCGCACATATATGTATCGAGGGCGTCGTGATTTGCGCCGGTTCCGTCACGATCGCCGTGGCGCTCGTCTACCTAATGCGCCGCGCTCGCCTCGCGCCCTCAGTCGCGTCGCTGACGGTGCTTCCTGCTCTGGTTGTGTGGATGGCGTCGCTCCGTCCCGGCTGGGGCCTCGTGTTCGGCTACGCCATGTTCGCTGTGGCGCTCAACGTCGGTGCGTGGCGGCAGCACCAGCGCGACCTCGACGCCGGCTCGGACCTCGCCGACCTCGCACGGGACCGGCGAGGGTTCCGCCACGCCGGACGCTCGGCGCGTCGCCGACGCCTCGTGAGCGCGGGCGAACTCACAAGCAATGCCGGCAGTCAGATCGGCGCCACCAGGCGCGGGGTGCTGATGCGCATCGGTCTCGGCGGGCTGCGGCCGTCACACACCGTCGTCTTTGGCGAGACAGGCTCCGGGAAGTCATGGACGCTGATCCTGCTCGCGCGCCTAGCGATCATCGGACGCGGCTTCGGGGCCATCGTCATTGACCCGAAATGTGACCCATTCATGGCAGCTTCACTCGCGAACGCCGCGACCGAGGCAGGCAAGCCATTCGTGGCCTGGACGCCATCCGCGCAGTCGATCTACAACCCGCTGTCGCGTGGGTCAGTGACGGAGATCGTCGACAAGCTGCTCGCCGGTGAGCAGTACACCGAGCCGCACTACATGCGGCTGGCTCAACGCTTCTTGCAGCAGGAGGTCCGCGCGCTCAAGGCCGCGGGCGAGTTGGTCAGCCTTGGCGCTGTCGTCGCGAACTTCGATCCGGGTCGGCTTGAGCTGATCGCGAGACGGCTGCCAGAGGAAGTCCGCGACGAGTTCCGCCGCTACTTGGACTCCATGACCGCGAAGGAGTGGAGCGACCTTGCCGGGACGCGGAACCGTCTAGCGGTGCTGGCCGAAAGCGACTTCGGGCCAAGCCTCGACCCGCTGACCCCTGGGACTCAGCTCGACCTCCTGAGCGCGATCAGGCAGGGTTCGGTCGTGCTGTTCCAGATCGAGGCAGACCGCTTCCAGCTTGCCTCCGAGATGATCACCGCGGCCGTGACCACCGACCTTGTTGGCATCAGCGCGCTCGGTCAGGACGGCTCACTGCCGCCAACACTGGTGATGATCGACGAAGCCTCTGCCGTGTCGCCGCACATGGTCTCACGGCTCTACCAGCGTGCTCGTGGTGCCGGCATGTCGACCGTGATCGCGACACAGCACCTCGCAGACTTCGACGCCGCCGACGCGCACGCCGGCAACCCACCCGGAATGCTGCTCAAGCAGATCGAGGGCAACGCCGATACCACGATCGCGCACCGGCAGGGCGAACCGGAGGCGGCCGAGTACCTTGCAGGCGTCGCCGGGACCGTTGGCGCCTGGGAGACCACCTACCAGGCGGATACGACCTTCGGCGCATGAAACACAGGTCAGGGATCACGGCGGCGAGTGCGCCAGTACGCAGTCCACCCGGACGTCATCAAGACGCTTCGTGTCGGCGAGGCGGTGGTCATGCCGAAGGGCAGACCGGCGCAGATCGTCCGCGTACTAGACCCGACCAAGACCTGGATTGAGAGGAGCCGCGATGCTCACCGCTAGAGACCGCGAGCTGCTGCGCTGGCTCGGGCGGCTCGGCATCGCTCGCACGAGCGACCTGATGACCCGCTTCGGCATCGGGCGCACAGTCGCCTACCGGCGCGTCAAGACACTTGTCGACTACGGCCTGGTCGAGCGCCACCGCGTCCTGCATGCCGACGACGGCCTGCTCTTGGCAACGGTCGGCGGCCTGAGGCTCGTCAACCTCGGCCATCTACCGCATGCGCGCGTGTCGCTCCCACAGGTGCGTCACGCGATCCAGTGCGCGGCGCTAGCGGCCACGCTCGAACCGGCGCTGAGCGGCCGATGCTTGCTCGCCCACCGCGAGCACCGCGCGGCCGAGCACGCTGCCGGCCGGCCGATCGCCTCCGCCACGGTCGGGCTCCACGCGAACGGATCGCTGCGCCTGCACCGGCCCGACCTCGTGATCGGTCGCGGCGACTTCGCGAGCGACCTTCTCGCGCTCGAAGTCGAGCTGACGCTGAAGTCAAAGGCGCGGCTTGACGAGATCATGCGCGGCTACATGCGAAACCAGCGTATCGCCCAGGTCCGCTACTACGCAGCACCGCCAGTCTCCGAGGCAGTGCGGAAAGCAGCGAAGCGCGTCGGTGCTGATTCGATCATCGAATTCCGCGACCCGCTGGGGTAGCGATGAACACCCATCCGAACAACGAATCGCCGGCCGCAACTCCGTCGCTGCTTGACGAGCTGATGACCGTCGAGCAGGTCGCCGACAAGCTCCGCATGAAGAAGTCGACCGTCGAGGACTACCGACGCCGCGGCTTACTGCCCGGCTTCAAGCTCGGACGGCACATTCGATTCAGACGATCAGAGATCGAACGCGCGATCGAGCGCCTGTCCGAACAACCTCACGTCGGATAGGACAACGGTTAGCGGCGGCTGCCTACGTGGGCCAAGTACTCGCCGCAGTGCAACGTCCCGCGGCCAGAGCGATAGTCCCGGCTGCCGCCGCGACTAGTTCCGGCAGTACGCCGTGAGCGTCTTGGCGGTTGTCGAAAGGTTGACTGCCTCTCTCGCGGCCCGTCGCGTCATGCACTGCTGCATTGGGCCGTGCAGGTGAACGAGAAATGTGTTGTCCACGACTGTCACGGTGGTTTTGGGTCCAGACGCGTAGCTGACGATCACTCGCTTAACGCTGTTCGGAACAAGCCCATACCAGGTCGTCGCCGTGGCCCCGTCGAAACGGTCTAAAAAGCCTGTGATGGTGTTGGTAACCATCAGGCCGCCGCACGACGACGACCACCGAGCTCCGGTTCCGGCGTCGTCAGATCCGGCCACAAGGCTTGGCATGATCAGGCACGCTGCGGCGCCGTTAGTGACTCGTCGTCGTGCAAGAGCACGACTAACGAGCCCGGAGCCAGTAACCACCCACACGGTTCCCTCGGAGGTGTGGACGATGTGCGTGGCGGGGTGACTTATGCCGGTGGCGCCGTTTTTGCTCGTCAGCACGCTGGCAAGCCCTGGCTCGTTTCCGAGGGAGCGCCTCACCGCCTGCGGTGACGCCGGGGGCTGGCTGAACAACGCAAAGCGGGAGCGGACCGAGGAGGACGACCCGGGAGCGTGTGGGCGGAGTGCTGTGACAGCGCTCGTGGGGTGCCCGGAGCCGTTACCGCCACCACCGTTGAGTACAGCTGTGAACACGCCTGCGGCTACCAGCAAGACAATCGCCAGGAGCCACCAGCGTCGTCTGCGCTGTTCGCGTTGCCAGGCCTCGTCGAACAGGCCGGCGAGGCTTCGCCATGTGAACCGTGGCGCGGGTTGATCGTGCGTTTCTGTTCTAGCCATTGAAGCTAGTATAGTTAGTCTCATGCCGGGCGTCAACGAGCCGTCAGAACACCGCAGCGTGCAGGGGTTGCGGATCGACCGCAACGACCCGACTGCGCTTCACGAACAAGCCGCGGCGGCAATCCGTCGAGCTATCGCTGATGGAGAGGCGGTGACTGGTCAGCGCATCCCGCAGACGCGAGACCTCGCTGCCGTTCTCGGGATAGACCGCAACACCGTCCTGCGCGCCCTACGGCTCCTACGTGATGAAGGACTGCTTGAGATGGGACGTGGCCGCGCGATCACCGTGACAGGCAACGCAGACACCGGTTCGGTCACCACCAAGGCCAAAGAACTCGTCGAATACGCCCGCCATCGCGGCTACAAGCGCGAAGAACTCATCGCACTCATCACACGACTTCCGTAGGGCTGGCGGAGTCTCGCTTTCGATCGAGGCTCACATTCCCGCGAGCGCTTTCGTGCCCGGCGTGGGCGCGATCGTAACGCCACGAATCCAGTCGTCGCCGCTGACTAGATTCGCTGCTCAATACATCGTGAGTGCGCACGAGTCGTCCCGTTTGGTAGCCAAACGTGGTAGCCATGACCTGTCGGACCTCACGACTACGACCCTCAGACGCAGAGAAACCCTGCGGTTTGCAGGGTTTCTCTGGAAAGCGGCTGAAGGGGCTCGAACCCTCGACCTTCTGCATGGCAAGCAGACGCTCTAGCCATCTGAGCTACAGCCGCATATGGGAGATGTGAGTATAGCCGCCGGCCTGCGGGCGCGTCGCCTCACGGCGGGGGCGTAGAGATCTAATGCGCGCGGGCACGCGAGTAAGCTTCACTGCTCAATCTCAGGCGCAGGTGTGCCTGCAACGGAGTCCACCCACGGTGAGGCCAATGTCCCAGCAAGCAATCAATATCGTCGATGCGCAGCAGCAGATTGAGCAGGCCCAGGATGCGCTCAACCGGGTTCAGCGTGCTCTGGAAGCCGCAGAGCAGGCCGGTGGTGCCGGCCGGAAGCTGGGCGGTAAGTCGCGCCACGGCTTTCGCCGGCTGATCTTGCTGACCGCGGTCGTGGCGGGCGGCTACTACGCCGCGAAGAAGTACCTCGGCGCGGGCGACGACGAGCCGTCCGCGAGCTGAGGTCGGCGCCGCTGTCGCACGCGCCGGTGCCTGTGCCGTCCGCGCCGGTGCCGGTGCCGTCCGCGCCGGCGCCGGTATGAGACGCGGGCTCTCGCGCGCGAGCGGCAATCGCGCCATGGGCAAGCGCCCGTGGCCGCGGATACCCTTGTCGACATGACTGAGCACTACCAGCGCCCGGGCTGGTTCACGACTCACGTCTTCAACCGAGCCGTTGCAACGATGACGCGTGCCGGGATCAGCGTCTACGGCTCGCGGATCCTCGAGGTGCGGGGCCGCACCTCCGGGCAGTGGCGACAGACCCCGGTCAACCTGTTGCGCTACGAAGGCGCGGACTACCTCGTCGCGCCGCGCGGCCACACCCAGTGGGTGAAGAACCTGCGCGCGAGCGGCGAAGGGCGGCTGCGGGTCGGCCGTAACGCCAGGGCCTTCACGGCGGCCGAGCTTGCGGACGATGAGAAGCCCGCGCTACTCCGCGCCTACCTGAAGCGCTGGAAGTTCGAGGTCGGCGTGTTCTTCGCCGGCACCGGCCCCGACTCCTCGGACGAGGACCTGCGTCGCATCGCCCCCGACCATCCCGTCTTCCGGATTACGGCAAGGCGTTGAACCGTGACGGCAAGCCGAACTATTGAGCTTGCTGAGGAGCCTTGCGCGTCGCTCGTGCGGGAGTCGGAGCGGGGTGGAGCAGCGCCGGTTGCGCTCGCGTCTTGCTCAGCCCTTTGTCGGACCGTCCTTATAGCCAGGCAGCAGCCCACCGTAGGTGTAGTCAGGGCGAAGCGGGTGTCCGGCGGCACTCAGCGCTTGCAGGTCGTCTCCTGGCTGCCGCTCGACCAGGAGGAAGTAGCCGTCGCTGGTGACCGGGGCGGTGGCGCCAGTCGCGGGATCGCGAACGGTAGTCGCCGTGCCCGCGACCTCGACGTATCCGAAGTTCAGCGACCACTTCTGGCCGGAGCTGCTTCGGACGTCGTCTTGCCATTCCTCGACCGGCGTCGGACCGACGAGGTCGCCGTTATCGGCGGTTGGCTGCTGCCCGGCGGGAACGGCAGGCTCGGCCGTCACCTGATGCTCCTGGGTGGACGTGCAGCCCGGGACACTGCCGTCCACAAACCCGCCGCCTGGGTGGAGCGAGAGCGGGTAGTCGCCCCATGAGCCGTCCGGGAGCTTGATCACGAAGCAGAAGCCGTCCTGCTTCGCCCGTGCGCCCCAGAACTGAACCTGGCCGTAGCCCGGAACCGTAGCGCTGGCAAACTCGTGCACTGATGAGGGGATAACTGTCACCTGGGCAGCCTTGGGGACCGTGCCCCCGTCAGACAGAACCTGCTGCGGGTCGTTCTCGAAGACCGTCCTTGCGTTCACGGCCACAACCACCCCGGTCGCGGCTGCCGCCGTAGCGGCGACCCCAACGACCCCGAGCACCGCGACCGGCACGCCGAACCCGCCGATTGCGACCTTGCGACGAAGCCATCGGGAGTAACGGCCAGCGCGTCGCCGGCCAGTTCGCAGCGGCATTGACGTGATCATCTCGGCAAGCTCGGCTGCCGTCGCTGGGCTGACAGCGGCGGCAGCGTCATCGTCTGAAAGCGGTCGGATTGCGGTTAGCTCGGTCATGATGCCTCACCTGTCCGGATGTGCATATCTGAGGTGCTGGTGCGCGCCTGTTGCTGGTTCAGTTGTTGAGCGAGGCGGCGGCGCGCGCGGTGCAAACGAATCCGCGCCGCATTCCGTGAGCAGCCGAGAACGGCAGCGATCTCACCGGCGTCGAGCCCTTCCCAGCCCTCCAGCGACAAAATCTCCCGATCTGAGTCGGAGAGCCGCTTGAACGCAGCCGTCAGATTCGCCAGTGCACCGGCCGTCTCGGCCGGTTTCGGCATCTCCGCAAGCTCGGTTATGAGGCGCTGCGTGAGCGCGAACCGGCGGCGCTCCCCGCGGCGTTGATTAGCCAGCACTCGTCGGGCGACTCCGTAGAGCCAGAGACGGCGCCCCTCGCCCGCTGGAATGTCGTCGAGCCGCCGCCAGGCGGTGAGGAAGGTCTCGGCGATTGCGTCAGCCGCATCTTCTGGGGATGTGCAGCGACGGAGCACATAGCCGAGAACTGCCGGACGGCAGTGTTGGTAGAGATCTTCGAAGCGTGCGCGGCGCTCGGAGGTGACCGATGCAGCCGTCGGTGGTCGATTTTCGCTCACGAAGATGTAGATGTCCGACACACCGCGAGCATTTCACCGACTGATCGGACGGGTTGCGCGGGCTCAGAGACCGACAGAAAGACCCCGGAGGCGCATTCTGGCCCGCCGGGGTCGGAGGTCGGACGGTCCTGAGCGTCCGGGACCGACGGTTGAATATTCCCAGAGGCGACGACCGGAATCGAACCGGTGTGTACGGCTTTGCAGGCCGCTGCGTAGCCACTCCGCCACGTCGCCAGGCACTCGTAGGGTAGCGGGCGATCGCCGGCGAGGCTCTGCCGGCGCGCTGGGGAGGGCGGTATGCGGCCGGCGCGGATCAGCAGCCGCGCCGGCCACGGCTCGACGGTCGCCACGTCGCGCGCAGCCGCCGGCTGCGACATCGACGTGGCGCCATGAGTCGCACCTGGCTCATGACCTAACGGCCTGGCCCAGGGAGCGGTGGTGGTCGACCAGCTTCGCGACCGCCTCGTCGACCTGTGCGGCGGTCTCTTCGTGCTGCAACTCGCCGAACTCGTCGAACTTCTCGCCGGCGCGGGCGACGGGCAGCTCGAAGTCGGTGACGCGGGCGCCGGCGATGCCAAGTGCCTTGCGCAGGTGATCCTGCGCCCACACGGCTCCGTAGTCGGTGACGCTCGCGCCGATCACCAGCACCGGCTTGCCGTACAGCGGCGCGCCCTTCCCGACAGGGCGCGAGGCCCAGTCGATCAGGTTCTTCAGCACGCCCGGGATCGAGCCGTTGTACTCCGGCGTCGCGATCAGCACAGCGTCGGCGCCCTGAATCCGGGCACGCATGTCCTCGATCGCCTCGCCGGGCGCGTCCTCCGCGTCCTGATTGAACGGGGGCAGGTCCGACAGGCGGTCGTAGAGCTCGAACTCGACTTCCGCCGGGGCCTGCCGCGCCGCGGCGCGGAGCAGACCCGTGTTGTGGGAGCCTGCGCGCAGGCTCCCTGAGATCGCGAGGATCTTCGTCATCGGTTTACCTCTCTGTCTCGATCCGGGGGACGCCGTCACTAGGCGTTCTTCACGGCGGAGACGCCGAGGATGATCTTCACGGTGTTCGCGACCAGCAGGTTGCCGTTCGGCAGTACCTGGTTCCAGTCGAGCCCGAACTCGCGGCGGTCGACCTCGCCGGAGACCTCGAAGCCGACGCGCTGGTTGCCCCACGGGTCCTCGGCGCTCTCGCCGAACTCGCCGCTCAGCTCGATCGGCTTGGTGACGCCACGCATGGTGATCTCACCGCTCAGCTTGATCTGGTCGGCGGCGTCCGGGCCGGCGCTCTTCGAGGTGAGCGTCAACTGCGGGAACTGGTCGACGTCGAAGAACTCCGGCGAGATCAGATGCGCGTCGCGGTTCTCATCGCCGGTCTCGATCGTGCCAGTCTCGACCTCGCCGTTGACGTCGAGCTTGCCCTCCGCGGCGATCACGGTGCCGGTGAACTTCTTGAACGACCCGCGTACGGTCGCGATGCCCATGTGGCGAACCTCGAAGCCGACGTTCGAGTGGGAGGGATCGACCGAGTAGGTGCCGGTGGGGATGGTCTCAGTGGTGGTTGTCATTGGTGCTGCTCCTTCCTGAAGGTTGTCTGCACAACAGTTGAGGATTCAATCGATGAGTCGATCGTAGCAGGAGATTGGTTGAGCTGTCAAGCATTATGCGACGACACTTCGGATTGGTTGCCCGCACGGGGTCGGTTCGGCGGCGTGCCCGCCCGGGGGAGAGCCGGCTCGGCGTCGCGCGACGCCGGCCGCCCGCTGGCGGCCGGCTGGACCTGCGGCGGGTCCTAACCGCTAACGGGCTACAGCGACGTCTCTTCCGCGAGCGCGCAACCCTTGCTCGCGGGAGGTTCGTCGTCGATCGCGCAGGCGGAGACGCTGCAGTCGCCATCGGCTGCGTCGGCGCTACAACGGGCGCCCGTGAACTCGTCGGCGCCGGGCAGGTGGCTGAGCAGCTGCGCAAGCTGCTCGACATCATCCTGGGAGAAGTTCGCCAGGAACAGACGCTCGACCCCGGCGACGTGCGTGTGGCCGGCCTCGCGCAGCTCGGCGTAGCCGGCGTCCGTGAGGTGGGCGTAGGAGACGCGGGCGTCGCGGTCGCAGCTCACACGCTCGATCAGGCCGGCTTTGACCAGGCCGTCGACAAGACGGGTGATGCCCGAGCGGGTCAGCATCGTGCGATTCGCGAGCTCCGACATCGAGAGTTGCTGATCCTCGCTCTGCGCGAGGTTCAGTAGGACCTCATAGTCGTGGGTGGTGATCCCATGCGTGGCGACGAGCTCGGCGTCCAGCTCGCGCAGGATCATCGCGTGGCTCTTCAGGTAGCTCAGCCACGCCGCGAGGGCGGCACCGTCGAGCTTCGTGTTTTGAGTGGCAACAGACATCGCCACTAATCATAGTTGACTAGTCAACGGACTTGTGCCGTGGCTGTGAGGTAGCTTGCAGGCATGAACGAGGCAAGCAGTAGCGACACGCCCCACGGCCGCGAGATCACCTCGGACGGCTGGTTCGTGCTGAACCTCGCCGACGCGGTCGCCGTGCGCAATGAGCAGAGTGGCGGAGCGACTTATCCGCTCGAGCCGGCGGAGCATCCGTTCGCGGACGTTGGCGTGCATGTGAAGGTCCTCTGGCCGGGCGACCCGAACGCCCTGTACCACGTCGAGCGCGCCCAGGAGGGCTTCCTGGTCCTGTCGGGCGAGTGCACGCTGATCGTGGAGGAATCCGAGCGCAAGCTGCGGCAGTGGGACTACTTCCACTGTCCGGCCGGTACCGGCCACGTCTTCATCGGCGCCGGCGGCAGGCCGTGCGCGATCCTGATGATCGGCAGACGACCGGATGGGCCGATCCACTACCCGCTAAGCGAGCTGGCGGCGCGCTACGGCGCCTCGGTCGGCGCCGAGACGGACGACCCCGACCAGGCATACGCCGACTGGCCGGGGGAGTTCACGCCGCAGCGCCTGCCCTGGGCGGACCTACTCTGAACGCTTGCTCCGCGGCGCTGCACTGTGGCACTCACTCCGACGCAATCGCCTCGAGGACGTCGAGCTTGGCGGCGCGCCGGGCTGGCCAGCTAGCCGCCGCGAGGCCGAGCAGGGCGGCAAGGACGAGGAAGACGATCAGGCTGCCGATCGGCGCCGATAAGGTCGTGACGCCGCTGTTCCGCAGCGAGGACGAAAGCGCGAAGCCCAGTCCCGTGCCGACCACGATCCCGACGATCGCGCCGAGGACCGCGATCACCATCGACTCGGCGCGGATCATCCAGCGCACCTGACGGCGACGCATCCCGACCGCACGCAGCAGGCCGATCTCGTGCGTGCGCTCGAACACGGACAGGATCAGGGTGTTGACGATCCCGATCAGCGCGATCACGACCGCCAGCGCCAGCAGCACGTAGATCAGGTCGAGGATCTGGTTGACCATCTTCCGCTCGGAGCGCTCGAACTGGTCGCGGCTCTGGATGCTGAGGTTCGGGTAGGCCTTCAGCGCCGCGTTCAGCGTGCGTTCGAAACCGCTTGTGCCGGGCGCCGTTCGGACCAGGACCGCGTCGAGCAGCGGATGGTTGAAATGCGCTTGGAAGTAGTCGGCGCCGGTCAGGTAGTTGCCGACCACGGGGTTGGCCTCGAAGATCCCACCGACGCGCATCGTCGTATGCCCGGTCTGCGCGAACGTGACGGGTACGACCGAGCCGACGTGCAGGGCCTCCTTCTTCGCGTCCGTGGAGTCGACCAGTAGCTCGCCGCGGGCCATCGCCGCCGCGCCCTGGCCGGCGACCATGTCCAGGCTCACCGTCCGGTCCAGCTTCACGGTGGTTGCCGCGCCGAGGCTCTGCAGCGAGCCGCGCAACTCGAACTGCCCGGTGTAGATGGCGGTGGTGGCCTCGGCGCCGGGCAGCTTCGCGACGGCCTGCGCGACCGCGGGGCTGATCGACTGCGAGCCGCCGATGATGTAGTTGGCCGACAGCGCGTTGTTCACCGCCGCCGTCGCCGACGCCGACAGCGAGCTGCCAAGCACCGCGATCGTCGACACCAGCGCCAGGCCGATCATCAGCGCGCTCGCCGTCTGGGCGGTGCGGTGCGGGTTGCGGGCGGAGTTGCGACGCCCGAGCCGTCCGGCGGCGCCGAGCAGGGCCGCCAGCGGGCGGCCCAGCAGATTGGCCAGCGGCTCGGCGATCGCCGGCAGGAAGACGACCGTGGCGACGAAGATCGCGAACGCGCCGACCCCGACCAGCAGCACCCGTGCATGGACCACGCCCAACGCCAGCAGCGCCAGGCCGATCAGGGCGGTGCCGGCGCCGGCGAGGAGCCGGCGGCGGCGCATCGCGCCGGTCTGGGTGGACTCGTGATCGACGAGCGCCGCGACCGGTGGGATGCTGACGGCGCGCCGGGCGGGCACGACCGCCGACAAGGTCGTGACGCCGATCCCGACGACCAGCGCGATGATCGGCGTCCGCGCGCGGAAGACGATCGGCGCCGACGGCAGCGTCAGCCCGAACACGCTCAGCAGCGCCTTGAGCCCGACGGCCGCGGCGACTCCGAGACCGAGGCCGATCAGCGAGGCGACGACACCGGTGATGGCCGCCTCGGCCAGCACCGACCTGAACACCTGCCGCCGGCTGGCGCCGACGACGCGCAGCAGCGCCAGCTCCCGCGTGCGCTGGCCGACGGTGATCGAGAACGTGTTGAAGATCGTGAAGCTGCCGACCAACAGCGAGATCAGCGCGAAGATCAGCAGCGCCGTCGAGAGGAACGACAGGTCGTTGTGGATCGTCTGGTCGAGCTCGTTCGTAACCGTCTGGCCGCTGACCACCTCGACACCGTGGGGCAGGACCCGGGTGATCTCGCGCTGGACGGCGACCTTATCGGCGCCAGGCCTCACAAGGACGCTGATCGTGGCGTAGTAGCCGACGGAGTTGAACAGCTTCTGCGCGGTCGGCAGGTCGAAGGCGGCGAGGGTCGCGCCGGCGAGGCTGTCGCTCGAGCCGAACGTGATGATCCCGGAGATCGTGAACGTCTGGTGGCCATTCGGGACCAGCATCCGCACCCGCTCGCCGATCGTCAGGTGGTACTTGGTCGCCGTGTGCTTGTCGACCGCGACCTCGGTGCCGTTGGACGGCGCCTGTCCCTGTGCCACCTTCAGCGCCGCGAGCTTCGAGTTCGGATCGAACGAGTAACCAAGCGCGGCGGCGCCGTTACCGATCGCCTTGCCGTCCGGCGCGACGAACTGCGCGTAGCCCTCGACCGAGCCGGCCGCGTCCGCGACTCCCGGCAGGCGTCGCACGGTTGCGGCGACCGACTGTGGCACGGCCTTGCGATCGGCGGTCGAGTCGGGAGCCGCGCCGTTACCGGTGCCTAGCGTCTGCTGGCCGCGGATCTCGAAGTCGACGTGCTGGTAGACGTTCGTGACGAGGTTGTCGAACGTGTGGTTCAGGGTGTCGCCGAGCACGAGCGTGCCGGTCACGAAGGTGACGCCGAGGACGATCGCGAGCGCCGTCAGCGCCAGCCGCAGCTTGCGGGCGAGCAGCCCCCTGAGGGTGACCTTGCGCATCTCAGGTGTCGAGGAGCTTCATCTGCTCCAGGACGGAATCCGCGGTCGGTGCCTGGATCTCGCTGACGAGCCGGCCGTCGGCCAGGAACACGACGCGGTCGGCGTAGGCGGCCGCGGTCGGCTCGTGGGTGACCATCACGATCGACTGACGGTGCTCGTCGACGGCACTGCGCAGGAACGTCAGCACCTCCGCCGAGGAGTTCGAGTCGAGGTTCCCGGTCGGCTCGTCGGCGAAGATCAGATCCGGGCGGCCGACCAGCGCTCGCGCGCAGGCGACGCGCTGCTGCTGGCCGCCGGAGAGCTCACTCGGCAGGTAGGAGAGGCGCTTGTCGATCCGGAGCTGGCTGACCAGCCGGTCGAACCAGGCACGGTCGACGTCGCTGCCCGCGAGGTCGGCGGACAGCGTGATGTTCTCGGCGGCCGTCAGCGTCGGGATCAAGTTGAACGACTGGAAGACGAACCCGATCCGCTGGCGCCGCAGCTCGGTCAGGCCGGCGTCGTCGAGCTGGCCGATCTCCTGCTCGCCGATGAAGGCCTGCCCGGAGCTGGGCACGTCAAGGCCCGCCAGACAGTGCATGAGCGTCGACTTGCCTGAGCCGGACGCTCCCATCACGGCGGTGAAGTGCGCTGCCTCGAACTCGACGCTGATGCAGTCGAGCGCGCGCACGGCCACCTCACCGGTGCCGTAGACCTTCGAGAGCTCGACGGCGCGAGCGGCGGTGCGCCCGGCTGCAGGGGGCTCATCCGCAGCCGGTTCAGGGGATCTGTCCGCAACCATGCCGTCTAGTTTGCCCCACTGACACGCTTACGCGCGTGAAGCCCTTGTGTGCCTTGCACGGCAGCCAAGACCTAGTACACTCGGAAACCGTTATAACGAACTCCGAGTCATTTAGGCGCCGACTGGGGTCGCTGGCAGAGCTGGTGATCATCATCGCCATTGCGGTCGGTCTCGCGTTGCTGATCCAGACGTTCCTGGTCAAGCCTTACCGGATCCCGAGCGGATCGATGCTGCCGACCCTGGCGTTGCGGCAGCGGATCCTGGTCAACCGGCTGAACACGCATCCCGGAGTGGGGGATGTAGTCGTTTTCCATCCACCGCACGGTGGAGATCTCGAGTCGGGCCAGTGCGCCGATCCGCGGCAGGGGTTCACGGCGGGTGGGGCCGCACTCGCCCAGCCATGTGACCGGCCGCTGGCGAGCGAGTCAACTCAAACGTTCGTCAAGCGCGTTGTCGGACTGCCTGGTGATCTGCTGCGGATCGTCGACGGCCACGTGATCCGCAACGGCAAGCGCGAGCCGGATTCCTACATCGCCGCTTGCGGCGAGGCGGCCGAGTGTACGTTCTCCCGGGCGATTCGAGTTCCAGCCGGCGACTACTACATGCTCGGGGACAATCGTGGGGACTCCGATGACAGTCGCTACTGGGGTCCGGTGCCGCAGCGCGACATCGTCGGCGTCGTCTTCTTCACCTATTGGCCGCCCGACCGGGTCGGCGTACTCTGAGTGGCATGCGGTTGGCCGAACGCAGCGTCCTCGTGCTGACCAGCCTGGCCGGCGGTGATCGCCACGGGTATGCGCTGCTCAAGGACATCGAGAGCTTCTCCGGCGTATCTCTGTCGCCGGGGACGTTGTACGGGGCACTGGCCAAGCTCGAGGCCGACGGGTTCGTGCAGCGCCTGCCAGCCGACGACCGGCGCTACCCCTACAGGCTGACCCCGGCGGGCCGGGCCGCGCTCACGGAGCGTCTGACCGAATCCGCCCGGATCGCACGTCTCGGGCTTGAGCGGATCGCGCTGGAGGACGGCTCATGACGCGCCGTCTCGCCGATCTGGTCGTGCTGCTCTATCCGCGCCGGGTCCGTGAGCGTCACGGTCCGGAGATCGTGGCGCTGATCGACGACCTTGTGGCTCACGAGGGACGCTCGCGCGCCGCTCTGTGCGTGCGTCTGGCAATGGATGGGCTGGTGCAGCGGGTCGCCTCCGTCGCCACCATCTGGACCGCGGCGGCGATCCTGGCGACAACCAGCTTCGGTGGCCTGGTGGTCGCGGACCTTGCTGCCGCCAGCGCGCGCCATGGCGTGTCACATCCGTCGCACACGATTACGCGGCAGCGCCCACGCCCGGAAGTGCTCACCACTGTCCGGCAGGCATCGGCTCGGCGGGCGCCGGACCTTCGCCTGCCGGCGCGAAAAGCTGCGCGGTAGCGAGTATTGCGACCTGCGGCCGCGGGCAGAGACCGCCACTTCTGCAAGTCACGTTCCCGCGGGAACGTGACGGCTGGTACCCGCTGCCGCGGCCAGCGGCTTCTCGAAGAAGTGCGTGGCGTAGGGGTTGTCGTTGTAGCGGTCGATCGGCTCATAGCCGGCGCGTCCGTACATGGCGATCGCCTTGGTCAAGGCCTGATTGGTGTCGAGGCGGACGGTGTGATGGCCAAGCTGGCGCGCACGCTCTTCCAGATCGCTCAGCAACCGCGAGCCGAGGCCCGCACCGCGCCAGCGATTGTCCACCCACATCCGCTTGATCTCGCCGATGCCGGGCGCGATCGTCTGCACGCCGCCGCAGGCGACCGGTTGCCCGTCGCTGAGCGCGATCGTGAACACGCCGTCCGGCGGTCGTAGTGCCGCGGCGTCCTTGGTCTCAAGGCCGGTGGCGTCGAAAGCGAACCGCTCGTGCAGCTCGGCGAAGTACCGCTCCACCGCCGTTCGCGCGGGCTCTGAGGCCGGGTCCACCGTCTCGATCGTCACGGTCGCAGCCCGAACCAGCAAGTCGGCCTCCGCGAGGGCTGTAGTTAGGCGCGCCCGCTGGCGCGCCGCCAAGGGCTCGAGCAGTGCCGCAGCCCGGGCTTGCGAACGCTCTTCCAGCACGGACCATTGCCGGCGGCCGCTTTCGGTCAGTCGCACGAGGCGTCGTCGCCGGTCGCTCGGATCGGGAACGACTTCGACCAGGCTCTCGCTCTGGAGGCGGCGCAGCAGGCGGCTCACGTAGCCGGAATCAAGGCCGAGACGCCTGCGCAGGGCCTGGACGGTTCTCGGGGCGGAGCCGATCTCGAACAGCAGGCGGATCGGGCCGAGCGGTAGGCCCATGCCCAGGAACGAGTCGTCCAGCGCTCCGATCCGCTGGGTGTAGGAGCGGTTGAAGCGCCGCACCGTGTTGATCTCATCGGTCACCGTCATATCTCTGACTTTAGTCAGGGATCGGTCGGGATGGGCTCTCCGCGCTAGCGTTGCGGCCGTAATCCGTACCGTCCACTTCGAGCAAGGACAGGATCGTAATGAGCGCAGCCGCTGATCGGATCGATTTGCACCTAGTGCCCGTCGAGAAGCCCGACGATCTGAACGTCGTGCTCGGGCAGGCGCACTTCATTAAGACGGTCGAGGACCTGCACGAGGCGCTTGCCGGGGCTGTCCCGGGCCTGAAGTTCGGGCTCGCCTTCTGTGAGGCATCGGGCCCGCGGCTCGTGCGCCGTTCCGGCAACGACCCCGAGCTGGTCGAGCTCGCCACCCGCAACGCGCTGGCGATCGGCGCCGGTCACTCGTTCATCGTCTTCATGCGCGAGGGCTTCCCGGTCAACGTGCTAAATCAGCTGAAGGCTGTGCCCGAGGTCTGCCGGATCTGCTGCGCGACGGCCAACCCGGTGCAGGTGATCGTCGCCGAGACGGCGGCGGGGCGGGGGATCGCCGGCGTCGTCGACGGCGAGCCGCCGCTCGGTGTCGAGACCGAGGCCGACGTCGCCGACCGCAAGCAGCTGCTGCGGGACTTCGGCTACAAGCTGTAAGCACGACCCCGGGGGCGGGCCGGTTGGGCGGCCGACGGCATGTAACGTCCGGGAGGGCCCGTGGCGTTAAGAGTTGATGCAGGCTGACGAACTTCACCGCACGGACGCCGAGCTGATCGTCGCATCCGTCGAGGATCCGCACGTCTTCCGCGAGCTCTACGACCGCTGGGCGGAGCCGCTGCTCGGCTACCTCTATCGGCGGGTGCTTGACGCCGAGGTTGCGGCTGACTTGCTTGCCGAGACGTTCGCGGTCGCGTTCGAGCGGCGCAGTCGCTTCCGTAACACCGGTGCGCCCGGCGGTGCCTGGCTGTATGGGATCGCGAGCCGGGAGCTATCGCGCTACTTCCGTCGTCGGCGCGTGCAGCTGCGTACGGTCGAGCGGCTGGGGCTCGCCGTACCCGAGCTCGACGACGAATCGGCACGGGCGATTGCGCGACTGGTCGAGCGCGACGATCGCGAATCAGGCTTGGGGGCGGCGCTGACGCAAATGTCGCCCGCCGAGCGCGAAGCGGTGGAGTTGCGTGTCGTCGGCGAGCTCGACTACCACGAGGTCGCCTCGCGCCTGGACTGCAGCGAATCCGCCGCGCGCGTGCGCGTCCACCGGGGCCTCGTACGTCTGCGCCAACTATTGGGGGGACAGAGATGAGCCAGATCCCGTTCATCGATCATCTCGGCGATGCGCTGGAGACCATGATCTCGCAGCGCGTCACGACCGAGCAAGAGCCGCGCCGGCGCCGGCGGCCGCGTTGGCTGCGGCCGCGTGTGTTGGCAGGCCTGGTGGTGGTCCTGGTCGGCGGCGGGGTCGCGACCGCCGCGATCGTCGGTCAGGGCAGCACCACGCTTGTCGCGCGTGGGCTCTCGTGCATGTCAGGCACGGGCAACGACGCGAACGGCGCCTACAACGTTCCGCAGAACGGACAGAGCCCGACCGCAGCCTGCGCTCAGGAGATGAGGGTGCCAGCGGCGAAGCTCGTCGCCTGCGCGAACCCCAAGTCCGGAGCCGTCGTCTACGAGTCCAACGGCGATGCCGATCAGTGCAAGTCGCTCGGGCTTGCCCCGCTGCCGGCGGACTACGCCAGCGCGAACGCCCGTGTCCATTCGCTCCAGCAGGCGCTTACCAGCGACTATGACCGCTCCGACTGCATGTCGCCGAAGCAGCTTGCGCGGGAGGTTAATGCTGACCTGCAGCGGCTCGGCTTCGTCGGTTGGCGGGCTGTGATCGACACTGGCGACGCGAGCGAGCAGGAGTACGTCGGGCCGTGCGGCGACTTTCCCGCCACCGGTGGGGCGATCTCCAGCGCGGCAGCCGCCCTCGATGCCGGCAACCACACAGTGGAGATCGGAACTGGTCCGCCGCGCTCCGTCCAGCAGATTGCCGAACGGGTGATGCCAGTGCTATCCGCCGGCGTCGGGCGCTGCTACACGCTCACCGGGGCCCAGCGGCTGGTCCGCGACATCCTCGACAAGGCCGCCGGGCGAACCACGCCGGCCAGGTTCGCGGTCGTGCGGGCGCCGTCCGATGCACAGGCGATGCTGGGCCCTCAGCTTCGCCATTACTACGACCGAGGCTGCACGATCGTCGTGGGCCTCGGAACGACACCCGACGGGCAAACGTTCCTGGTCAAGCTGGAGAACAACGCGGCAGCCCAAGCCCCCGACAACGGCAATGGCCCGATCCCCGATAGCGCCTACAAGCCAGCGTTGACGCGCGGGTAGGCGCTTGTCGGCGGGGGCGCAGCCATCGGGCCATAGACTTGACGATGTGAATGCCGAGACCCTCAATCTTCCGATCACGGCTGGCGAGCTTCGCGTCATCCTGCGCTCTCACGGCGTCGTCAAAGCGAGCGTCTTCGGCTCGTATGCGCGTGGCGATGCGACTTCCAGCAGCGACCTGGACCTGCTTGTCGAATACGCCCCCGAGGTAACCCTCTTCGACCACCTAGACCTGCGCGACGAGCTGGAAGACCGCGCTCACGGACCGGTCGACGTGGTCTCCAGACGCGCACTTTCGAAGTATCGCCAGCCTTATGTCGAGCGCGACAAGGTCGACATCTTGTGAGCAGCGACGCGCATTTGAGCAGTGACGAGCGCGACGCTGTGCTGCTCAGAGAATTGCAAGACCTGATCACCCTGACAATCGCACGGGTATCGGTTGATAAAGAGGCGTTCCTTGCCGATCCGGACAAACGAGACGCAACTGCTCTGAGGGTCCAGGCGATCGGTGAGCATCTGCGCAGCCTCAGCCCGGAGTTTCGCGAGGTGCACCCCGAGCTTCCATGGCGTCGAGCCATCGGAATGCGCAACATCGTCGCCCACGATTACGGCGAACTCGACTATGAGATCGTCTATAACGTTGTCGCCGGCGAGCCGTTCGCTGCGCTACGGACCGAGATCGCGCGCATCATTAGTGAGCGAGCGGTCTAACCGTAGCCAGCATCACGAGAAGTGAGCGTGTGGCGCATCGCGCCAATTGCTCGCGCGCCCGGGTCGCCGGATCGCTCAGTGCTGCTCGCTGATCCGGATCAGGGTGCCAGCGGGATCGCGAACGGCGCAGTCGCGGACCCCGTAGAACTGGTCGGTGGGCTCTTGCACGATCTCCACTCCCGCAGCTTGCAGGTGCTCGAAGAGGCCGTCGAGGTCGGGAGTAGCCAGGGTGATCATCGCGTAGGTTCCTTTGGCCATCATCTCGGCGATGGTACGGCGCTCCTCATCTGTGACGCCGGGGTCAACGCCGGGCGGGGTAAGGACGATCGACGTGCCGGGCTGGCCTGAAGGACCAAGGGTGACCCAGCGCATCTGTCCCTTGCCGACGTCGTTACGGACCTCGAACCCAAGCGTGTCGCGGTAGAAGGCCAGTGAGGCCTCCGGATCGTCGTGGGGAAGGAAGGTGTATTGGATGGTGATGTCCATGTCGGCCACCCTAAAGGAGGCTGCGCGCCATCGCTTCTCGATTCCTGACCGGTCTGGTCACCTGTCTGGCGAGACATGCCGGGATCCCTGCTACCGAGCCCGGCGCGCTGCGCTGGTAGGCGCTGGGCGGCAACCCGACCAGCTCGGTGAAGCGGGTGCTGAAGGTGCCGAGCGAGCTACAGCCGACCTCGAAGCAGATCTCGGTGACGCTGAGATCACCGCGGCGCAGCAGCGCCATCGCCCGCTCGATCCGGCGTGTCATGAGGTAGCTGTACGGCGACTCACCGTAGGCTCGGTGGAACTCGCGACTGAGGTGTCCGGCGGACATGTGCACGCCGCGGGCGAGCGCCTCGACGTTCAGCGGCTGCGTGTACTCCCGATCAATCCGGTCGCGTGCGCGCCGCAGCCAGGCAAGGTCGCTCAAATGTTGCTTGCTGTCGGCTCCGCTGGCCATCGCCTGAGGGTGACAGATCAGTGACAGGTCACCAGGGCACCGTTCCGTGGCGGTCGGTGAAGCTGCCGGTGGGGCCGTCAGGACCGATCTTCGCCATCGCGACGATCGCGTCAGTTCCCTCTTGGACGGTCTGAGTGCCACTGTGGCGATTGAAGTCGGTGGCGGTGTAGCCGGGATCGACGGCATTGATTCGGATATCCGGGTACGCCCGGGCGTACTGGCTCGTGATCATGTTCAGCGCCGACTTGGACGAGCAGTAGGGGAGCGAGATGATCGCCGACTCCGACCGGCCCGGCTCGGTCGTTCGCGCGAATGAGCCCATGCCGCTGGAGACGTTGACGATCACTGGGGCGACGGAGCGCCGTAGGAGCGGGATGAAGGCCTGGGTCACGCGCACCGGCCCGAGCACATTGGTGTCGTAGACGTGCTGCAGGTCTTCGGCGGTCACAGCTTGGATCGTCTGCTGGAGCTGGCCGACGATCCCGGCGTTGTTGATCAGCACGTCCAGGCCGGTTTCGGCCGCCACAATCTGAGTCGCGGCGGCGATGCTGGCCTCGTCGGTGACGTCAAGCTGGACGAAGCGCGCACCCAACTTCTCCGCTGCAGCCCGGCCGCGCGCTTCGTCGCGGGCCGCGACCCACACGTCATGCCCGTCTGCCAGTAGCCGGCGCGCGGCCTCGAAGCCGAGGCTCTTATTTGCGCCTGTGATCAGTGTCGTTGTCATGGAGACCATCCTGCCCTGGTTGGGCGCCCGCGACAATGGGCTGCCGCTTCCTGGGACTGGCAAGGCCAGCTAGCGGCCTTTGGTTGGCGTCATCATTCTGGGATGGCGGTAATCACCGATGAGCTTGCCGGCTGCCTGCGCAGCTGGCGCGAGCGTGTCAGTCCAGTGGAGGTCGGCTTGCCCGCGGGCGGGCAGCGGCGGGTCGCGGGGCTGCGCCGCGAGGAGGTAGCGCAGCTTGCCGGCGTCTCGGTCGACTATCTCACCCGGCTGGAGCAGGGACGGGCGGCGAACCCATCCGTTGCCGTGCTCGGTTCGCTGGCGCGCGCTTTGCGCCTCAGCGACGACGAGCGCGCTCATCTCTTCCGCTTGGCCGGGCAGCCGCTGCCCGGCCCCGGCGTGATCGACATCCACATCGCCGCCAGCGTCCAGCGGCTGATGGACCGCCTCGCGGACGTGCCGGTGCTGGTGGTCACGGTGGCGGGTGAGATCCTCGCCGCCAACCCACTGGCCAGGGCGCTGCAGGGGGACGTCACCGGCCTCGACCGGCGCGAGCGCACGTTGGCCTGGCGCCACTTCGCCGGCGCCAGCGACTCACGCCTCGTGCATCCTATGACCGAGCAGACCGAGGCTGAGGCCGAGGAGATCATCGTTGCGGACCTCCAGGATGCGCTCGCGCGCTACCCCGACGACGCCCATCTCACGGCAATGATCGCGGAGCTGCGCGCCAGGAGCCCGCGCTTCATCGAGCTGTGGTCCAAGCATCGCGTGCGCCGCGCTCCCGCCCGGCGCAAAACCTTTGACCACCCCGAGCTGGGGAAGCTGACGTTCGACTGCGACGCGCTTGCGATCCAGGGCACTGCGCTGCAGCTCATCGTCTACACCGCGGCGCCGGGCTCGCCGGCGGCCAAGGCGCTACCGCTCCTGGCCGCGATCGGCCTGCAGCGGTTCAACGCGCAGGCTGATCTCGGCGACTGAGCCACATCGCTGGTGAAGCTCACGATGCGGATCCTGCGGCGTGAAGGTTTCACCGTGATCGTCTCCCGCACTGGGAACACGTCCGTGGCCAAGCTGACCAAGGCCGACGTCTCCGACCACGAGCTGAGCGTACGGGGCGTGCTGCTGCTGGGCCCCGCGTCGCCCGGCTGGTTCGATACGCCAAGTAGGATGCCCGGAGCGCTGATCGAGCCGCTGTTCATCACGGATCCCTTCGAAGGACCGATCGCGGACAGCACCAAGGGCCAACATGTGATTGCCGTGGGTCTGGCGCGCGCGGTCCAGCAGTACTTCACGCGGACGGCGAGTAAGGAGTGAGGAATCGATCGACTGAGGGCGTCCGTCCGTAAGACAGCGCACTACACTGTCATGCATGGCATCTGCGCGTCAATTCTCTGCCCGCCTAGACGCTGGCGTCGTCGATCGGCTCGAACGCCGTGGACTGCGGTCGGGGCTGAACAAGTCCCGGCTTGCGGAGCGGTACATCGATGAGGGAATGCGGATGGAAGACCATTCGGGGATCGTGTTCCGCGAAGGTCCTACAGGTCGGCGTGCGGGTTTGGCGGCTGGCCCCGACGTCTGGGAGGTGATCAGCGCGCTGCGCTCAACGGGACTGACCGGCGAAACAGCGATCCAGGCCACGGCCGAGTGGTCGTCGTTGAGCGTTCGTCAGGTCCGTGAAGCCATTGACTACTACAACGCGTACCCAGCCGAAATCGACGCACGAATCCAGCGGCACGACGAGGAAGCTGACGCGGCGGAGCGGCGCTGGCGCGAGCAGAGTCTCGTCGAGTGAAGCTGCTGCTCGATGAAATGGTCTCGGCGGTCGTCGCCGCGCAGTTGCGCGCTCGCGACCGGGATGTCGAGGCGGTTACCGAGCGCCCGGAGCTTCGTGGTCTTCCCGATGACGAGATATTTGCGTACGCGCAGGCCGCGGGCCGATCCGTCGTGACCTATAACCGCGACGACTTTCTGGAGATCGACCGTCGCCTGCGCAGTCAGGGACGGATTCACAGCGGCATCGTCATCCTTAATCCGAGGCGCTTCCCGCAGGGCGTGTCGTCGATCGGCGCGCTTGTTACCTCGCTCGACGAGCTGATTGCCGCAGGCCCTCCATACGATGGCTTCATCCACTGGCTCCAGTGATTCTGGCGGCGGGTTTGGCTCGGGCTCGAAACGCAAGTCGCCATCTTCGCCTCGCCCAGCGGGTAAGGCGCTACCGCTCCTGGCCGCAATCGGCCTGCAGCAGTTCAACGTGAGAGCCGACTGTGGCGGCTGATTAGCTTTCAGGCAGGTCGTACTGCCACGGATTGAACAGCGGTACCTCGCAACGCTCGAAGTCCTTGGTGTTGCGAGTGGCGACTATGAGCTCGTGTACTTGGGCAGTGGCGGCGATCAAGCTGTCGACGGTGCTGCGGCTGGCAACTGCGTTTAGTCGTCCCCACTGATCAGCGACGCGCGTGTCGACCGGCACAATTCGGCCCGCGAACCGGGTGTGCAGCTCGCCGAGCCAGCGTGCGAACACATTCGCTTGAGCGACATCCCGGGTACGCAGACGATCGACACCTGTCCGGATCTCACCAAGAGTCAGGACGCTCAAATACAGTTCAGCGTCGTCTACGGTGTCGATCCAAGCGCGAACGTGGGGATCGCGAGCACGGCGGATCTCCGAAATGACATTGGTATCAAGCAGGAAGCTCAAAGCTCGACGTCTCGTCCCCGATCGCTCGCCCTGCGAAGATTCAGGAGACCGAAATCGGGTGCTGAGCGGATGAACTCGACCAGGCTCGGTCCATCGCCGCGGAGTCGTTTGTACTCCTCCACTGAAACGATCACGACCGCGTCCTTACCGTGCTTGGTGACGACCTGGGCGCCCTCATGACATGCACGTTCTACGACCTCGCTGAAGTGCTGTTTGGCTGCTTGGAGTTGCCAGGCCAAGATTCACTCCTCATCATTCTGGACAGACTGGACATAGTCTAGCGCGGCGATAGAGCGTCGCTCCCGGCCATGACAGAAGCTCAGCGTTGCTCGGCTACCTTGGCCGGTCGGCCAGATCACTAACCGTCTACGAGGGACGCTGAGACCACATCAAGCCTCTCGCCCATGAAGCGTGACGTGCTGGATCGTCGCCGCGATCCCTGTTCGGTGCCGCTCGCGACGAGCGATGGAGGAGCGTGCTGAGCCTCCGCATAACCACTCATTGCCTACGCGTGCGATGGCCCCGTGGCTAAAGATCGCGAGTTAGAAGCGATCGTGTCGAATGGCGTGATTTCGACAAATATTTGTGAATTAGCGTTGCTGGATCTCAAATGCTTGTGATTTTTACTCAGATTGGTTATACCTTCCGCACATATGACGACAAACGCGCGGAGATCTGCTATTCGTGGCCGGCTCGCCAATAAGGGCGAGGTCAGCATCGCCGAGCTTGCGAGCGAGTTCACCGTCTCGGAGATGACGATTCGGCGGGACCTCGAGGAGCTCGAGGACCAGGGCGTCGCCCGGCGCGTGCGCGGTGGTGCGATAGCGACCCTGAGTCGCAGCTACGAGCCGCCGTTGGCCGGCCGCGCAACCGAGCAGTTACCGGCCAAGCGCGCGATCGCGCAAGCGGCTGCGGAGCTGGTGGACTTCGGCGAGACCGCGATCCTCGACGTCGGCAGCACCACCCTCGAGCTGGCGCGCTGCCTGCGCGGGCGCGGCGGCCTCACGATCCTGACGCCGAGCATCCGCGTCGCCACCGAGCTTGCCGAGGACCCCAGCGTCCGGGTGATCCTCAGCGGCGGCATCGTGCGGCCCGGCGAGTTCAGCCTGATCGGCGACCTTGCCGAGCGGACCTTCGAGCAGCTGAACTGCGACGTCGTGTTCCTCGGCGTCGGCGGCATGCAGGCCGAGAAGGGGCTCACCGAGTACAACCTCGACGATACCCGGGTCAAGCAGGCCGCGATCAAAGCCGCCTCGCGCCGGGTGGCGCTGGCGGATCACACCAAGCTCGACCGGGTCTGCCTCGCGAGGATCGCGCCGTTCGAGGAGATCGACGTGCTGATCACCGACGCCGAGCCGGAGCATCCGCTGCTCGAGGTCATCCGCGACGCCGGAGTCCAGGTCATCTGCGTTACCCCCACGGAGGATCAATGACAACTGCAAGCAGGCAACCGTTCGGCGCTGGCAAGACCCTGATCGCAATGGTCCACGTGCCGCCGCTGCCCGGCACGCCGCTCTACGACGCGCAAGCCGGGGTCCCAGGGCTGGTCTCGGCGGTCAAGCGCGACCTCGAGATTCTGCTCGATGCCGGCTTCGACGGCTACATGTTCTGCAACGAGGGCGACCGCCCCTACCAGCTCCACGCCGGCCCCGAGTCCGCGGCGGTGATGACGCGGGTGGTGACAGAGTGCGCGCCCGAGGGCGTGAGCTTCGGTGTCGACTTCCTGTGGGACGCGCGCTGCGCGCTGGCCGTCGCCGTGGCGACCGGCGCGAGCTTCATGCGCGAGGTGCTGACCGGCACCTGGGAGTCGGACATGGGCCTGTGGCAGGGTGAGGCCGCCGAGGTGCTGCGCGAGCGTCGTCGTCTGGCGGTCGACGAGCTGACGATCATGATGAACATCACGCCGGAGTTCGCCTCGCCGATTGGCCACCGCACGCCCGCGGAGGCGGCGCGTTCGGCGGTCGTCTCGAGCCTCGCCGATGTGATCCTGGTCTCCGGACCGATGGCCGGTGCCGAGCCGGGCCAGCAGACGCTCGAGGAGGTCCGCGCCGCGGTGCCCGCCGAGGTTCCCGTGTTCCTGAACACCGGTGCACGCGCCGACACGATCGCCGAGTACCTGAAGATCGCGGATGGCTGCGTGGTCGGCAGCGATCTCAAGGTGGACGGCTACACCTGGAACCCAGTCGATCCCGAGCGTGCCAAGCGCTTCGTCGCGAACGCCCGCGGAGGGGGTGGTGCGTGATGCCGCTGCTCGGCGTCGACCTCGGCTCCTCCGGAGTGAAGGCAGCGCTCGTCGATCCGCAGGTGGGCGTGCAGGTCAGCGCGGAGGCACCGGTCGAGCTGTTCTCGGCAGAGCCCGGCTGGGCGGAGGCCGACCCCCGGCAGTGGTGGGAGGCTCTGTGTGGTCTGGTGCCGAAGCTGCTGGCACAGGCGGGGATCGGCGCCGAGGCGATCGCGGCGGTGGCGGTGTCGGGGATGGTCCCGGCGATGGTCGTGCTCGACGAGCACGACCGGCCGCTACGGCGGGCGATGCTGCAGAACGACGCACGCGCGACCGTGGAGCTCGAGCAGCTCGCCGGCCAGCTGGCGGACATCGACTTGGTGACGCTAACCGGCTCGGCGCTGACCCAGCAGTCGATCGCGCCCAGCATGGTCTGGCTCGCGCGCCACGAGCCGGATGTCTACGCGGCCACGCGCACGGTCGTGGGCTCGTACGACTGGCTGGCGATGAGACTCGGCGCGGAGCGGCACGTGGAACGCAACTGGGCGATCGAGAGCGGTCTGTTCGACCTGGACGGGGCGCTGGTCGACGCGGTCCTCAAGGCTGCCGCGATCGCGCCCGAGCTGATCGCACCCGTGCGAGCGTCGGGCACGGTGGTCGGCGCGATCAGTGCGTCGGCCGCGGGCGCGACCGGGCTGCAGGCCGGTACGCCGATCGTGGTCGGCGGCGCCGACCACGTCAGCTCAGCCTATGGGGCGGGCCTGGTCAGCGCCGGCGACTGGCTGGTGAAGCTCGGCGGTGCCGGCGACATCCTCGCTGTCAGTGCCGAGCCGCTGGTCGACCGGCGCCTGTACCTCGACGCCCATCCGGCGGGGGCGTGGCTGCCGAACGGTTGCATGGCGACCAGCGGCAGCTTGGCGCGCTGGCTCTCGCGGGTGACCGGCGGCGCGACGCTGTCCGAGCTGGAAGCCGAAGCCGCCGCCAGCCCCGCCGGAGCCCACGGTGTCGTCTGCTTGCCGTATTTCCTCGGCGAGAAGTCGCCGATCCACGACCCCCGTCAGCGGGGTGCTTTCGTTGGGCTGCACTTGGCGCACACACGCGGCGATCTGCATCGGGCGGTGCTGGAGGCGGTCGCCTTCGGCTTCCGCCACCACGTCGACGTGTTCACGGAGCGCGGCGTGCCGTTGACCCGCGCACGCGTCACCAACGGCGGCAGCCGTTCAACGCTCTGGAAGCAGATCCTCGCGGACGTGCTGGGCCAGCCGCTGTGGCCGGTGATCGACCACCCAGGCGCGGCGCTAGGTGCTGCCCTGGCCGCCGGCGTCGGGATTGGCGCCTGTGGCTGGGACGCGATCGGGCCGCTCGTGCATTTGGCCGACCCGATCGAGCCCCGGACGGAGAACAAGCCGCGCTACGACGAGCTGTACGCCGTCTACCGAGATCTGGAGCCCGCGTTGAGACCAATATCGCATCGTCTATCTGGAGGAGATTGGTCATGAGCAAGCCGGTTGCGGTGGTCACCGGGGCAGGCAGCGGCATCGGTGCCGCGATTGCGCGGGAGCTGGCGGTCCGCGACCACTTGGTGGTGGTCACCGACATCGACGGGGAGTCCGCCAAGGCGGTCGCTCGCGAACTCGGTGGCGAGTCGTGGTCGAGCACGCTCGACGTCACCGACGCCGAGGCCGTGCAGGCGCTGGCCGACGTCGTCGTGGCGCGACACCAGCAGCTCGACGTGTGGGTCTCGAACGCTGGGATCTCGCACATGGACAGGTTCGTGGACGTCAGCGAGGCCGACCTCGACCGCACGCTGGCGATCAACCTGAAGGGCATCTTCCTCTGCGGCCAGGTCGCGGCTCGGGCGATGCAGAAGCTTGGTAACGGCGGCGCGATCATCAACACCGCCTCGATGGCCAGCAAGCAGGGACGTGTGCCATTCCTGTCGGACTACGTCGCTTCGAAGTTCGGCGTGCTCGGTCTCACGCAGGCGATGGCGTTCGAGCTGGCCGCCGACTCGATTCGGGTCAACTGCGTGTGCCCCGGCTATGTGGCGACCTCGATGCAAAACCGCGAGCTCGCGTGGGAGGCCTCCCTACGCGGCATCTCGGTGGGCGAAGTTCGCCAGCTTTACATCGACGACACCCCGCTGCGCCGGCTCGAGCAGCCGGAGGACGTAGCGCGTGCCGTCGCTTTCTTGGCAAGTCACGATGCAGCCTTCATCACTGGCGAAGCCGTTGCGATCAACGGTGGAGCGTTCATGGACTGACCTTCAGGTCAGAGAGGTTTAACCGATGGCAAACGAGGAACCCGGCGGCCGCCAGACGGCGACTATGCCGACGATGTTCACGCGCAACGCCACCGGGTTGGTGCGCGAGTTGAGCGCGTTCGACGCATTCAACCTGGTGTTCTCGGCGGTCCTGATCCCGGTTGGTATCACCGAGGTGATGGGCTTTGCGCCGCAGTTCTGGCCCCACGCCAACATGGTCGTGTCGTTCCTGATCGCGACCCCGCTGGTGGCGTGCTTCGGGCTTGTCTACCTGTACTTCACCGCGCTGATGCCGCGATCCGGCGGTGACTACGTGTGGGTCTCGCGGACCCTGAGCCCGTTCCTCGGGTTCGTCGTCAACGTGACCCTGACGTTCGTGTTCCTGACCTGGGTCGCGTTCAACTTCACGTTCATGCTGTCGATCGTGCTGCCGGCGCTCGGCTTCGTCGCCGGGATCCACAGCAAATTGATCGATGCGCCGTCGAACGGTGAGATGATGATCATCTCGACGGTGCTGACGGCACTGTTCGCAGGGCTGATGGTGTTCGGCGTGAAGTCGGTCGCGCGCTACATGAAGGTGACCTTCGTGGTGGTCTGGATCGGTATGGCGATCTGGTTGGTGCTGATGCTGTTTGGCAGCCACCACACGTTCATCTCCAACTGGAACCACAACTCCGGCACCACCTACTCCGCGGTGCTGGCGAAGGCCGGCTCGCTCGGCTTCAACGCCAGCGGCGGGATCAAGCTCGGCGCAACGCTCGCGGCGATGGTCTACTGCTTCCAGGTCTACACCGGGTTCCAGTGGACCGGTTACTTCGCTGGCGAGATCAAGAATGCGCGACGCACCGCCCGGACCTCGATCGTCGGCGGCCTCGGCGCCGCGGCGCTGATCTACGTGATCGCCAGCCTGCTGATCTACAAGTACTACGGCTACAAGTTCTTCGGCTCGCTGGTCTACCTCGGGCTCGGCGGCGGCTCGAGCCACTCCACGCTGGCGTTCTCGCCCTACCTGCCGACGTTGGTCAAGTTCCTGCCCGGTGGCCAGGTGCTCACTACGCTGATCGTCTGCTGCTTCCTGCTGGCGATCTTCTGGTGGACGCCGACCGGCTTCATGCTGGGCACCCGCAACCTGTTCGCCTGGTCGTTCGACCGGCTCGCTCCGGCCAAGGTCACCGATGTCTCCGACCGCTTCCACACGCCGGTCGTCGCCACCGTGATCGTCGCGCTGTTCGTCGAGCTGCTGAACTACCTGAACATCTACCAGGGACTCGGTGCGTTCCTGCTGAACGTCCTGGTCGCGATGGGGCTGGCATTCATCGTCGTCTCGATCGCCGCCGGTCTGGTCCCCTACCGCCGCAAGCCGATGCACGCAGAAGCCCCGGGCTGGGCGCGCGCCAAACTGGCGGGCGTCCCAGTGATCACGCTGGTCGCGCTGGTCTCAGCGCTGTCCTGGGCGTTCGTGATCTTCGAGGCTCTGCATACTGGGTTCGGCGGCAAGCTCGGCTGGTCGCCGATGATCAAGGTGTTCGTCGCCCCGGTGGTCGCGATGGTCTGGTACCTGGGCGTCTACTGGTACCGGCGCAGCCAGGGGATCTCGCTGGCCAACACGTTCAAGGAGATCCCACCGGAATGAGCGCGCGACCCCGAACGAACGAGCGGCTCGTCGAGGAAGGGCGGCTGCTGATCGCGGCGGCGGATGGGGCGTCACTGCCGTTGCGGCTGTTCGGCGGGGTCGCGATCTGGCTCCGCAGCAGCGAGCGGGTACGCTCGCTGCTGCGGCGCGACTTCGCCGACCTCGACTTCGTCGCGCATCGGAGCAGCTCGCGCGCGCTGCGTGAGCTGCTTGAGCACGAGGGCTACCTGCCGGAGCGCACCTTCAATGCCGCTCACGGCGCCAGTCGGCTGCTCTATCACGCGCCCGACCACGCGTTCCACATCGACATCTTCCTGGATCGTTTCGAGATGTCGCACAAGCTGGACTTCGAGTCGCGGCTGGAGCTCGAGCCGTTGACGCTGACCGCCGCCGACCTGCTGCTCGCGAAGCTGCAGGTCGCGGAGATCAACCGCAAGGACCTGACCGATGCCGCGATGCTGCTGCTCGACCACGAGCTCGGCGAGCGTGACGGCCGGGGCGAGTGCAACGCCGCCTACGTCGCGGGCCTCTGCGCGCGCGACTGGGGCCTATACACGACTCTGACCGACAACCTCGCGGCGCTTGGTGCGGTGGTCGACGAGATCGGCCTGCAGCCGACCGACACGCTGGCGCTGGCCGACCGCAGCGACCGCCTGCTGCAGCTACTGCAGCAGGCGCCGAAGAGTCGCTCCTGGAACCTGCGCGCGAAGATCGGCCGTCGCAAGCGCTGGTACGAAACGCCTGAGGAGGTGATCCGTTGAGCTTCACGCTCTACTACGCGTCGGACATCCACGGCTCCGAGCGGCTGTGGCGCAAGTTCATCAACGCCGGCCGGTTCTACCAGGCCGACGTGCTGGTGATGGGCGGCGACATCACCGGTAAGGCGGTGGTGCCGATCATCCGCGGCGCTGGCGGGCTGCAAGTCCCGGAGCTGATCGGCGACCGCGTCGCCGGCGAGGAGGAGCTGGAGACGCTTGAACGGCGGATCCGCGACCGGGGCTTCTACCCCTACGTGACCTCCGAGGCGGAGCTTGCCGGCGCGCACGGAGATTCGGCGGCGATCGACCGGCTGTTCAAGCGCGCGATGGCGGACAGCGTGCGGCACTGGCTGGAGCTGGCACAGGAACGATTGGCGGGCAGCCCGATCCGGCTCTACGTGATGCTCGGTAACGACGACGAGCCCACCCTGGCGGAGGTGCTTGCCGAATCGCCGCTGCATGTCGCCTGCGAGGACCTGGTGGTCGATCTCGGCGAGGGAATCGAGATGCTGTCCTGCGGCATCGCCAACCCGACTCCCTGGAACTCGCCGCGCGAGCTGCCCGACGAGCAGCTCGGTCAGCACCTCGAGCAGCTGATCGGCGAGCTCAAGGATCCGAGCCGCAGTGTCTTCAACCTCCACGTGCCGCCGCGCGCGACCGCGCTCGACCAAGCGCCGAAGCTGGATGAGAACCTCAAGCCGGTGGTGCGCGGCGGCACCGTGCAGATGGCGCCCGCAGGCTCACAGGCGGTGCGCGACGTGATCGAGCGCTACCAGCCGCTGATCGCGCTGCACGGCCACATTCACGAGTCGCGGGCTTCGACGAAGCTCGGGAAGACCGTCTGCATCAACCCCGGCAGTGAGTACGGCGAAGGGGTTCTGCACGGCGCGCTGCTGGTGCTCGATCGTAAGAAGGGCCTACGCAACCACCAACTGGTCTCGGGCTGAGGCTCATCGCGCTTCTGCCCGGCCGGGATCTCGCTGGTCCAGGATCTCGACGTAGCCACGGGTGCCGTCAACCCGGATCTGCTGTCCGTCCGCGATCAGCGCCGTGGCGTGCTCGACCCCGACAACCGCGGGCAAGCCGTACTCACGGGCAATCATGGCGCCGTGGGTCATGAGGCCGCCGACCTCGGTAACGAGCCCGGCGGCGGCGACGAACAACGGCGTCCAGCTGGGGTCGGTGTAGGTGGTGACGAGGATGTCGCCCGCCCGCAAGTCGGCCTGCGCCATGTCGAGGACGACACGGGCGCGTCCCTCGACCATCCCCGCGGAGACGGGCAAGCCGGCGAGCGCGCCGGTGGCAACGTCGTCGCGCCGATAGGAGCCGCTGATGACCTCGCCGTCCGAGGTCATCACCCGTGGTGGCGTCAGCGCCTCATGCGACCTGAGCTCCTCGCGGCGCGCGCGGATCAGGTCGGCGTCCACATGCTGCGTGCGGACGATCTCACGCAGCTCCTCGAAGTCGACGAAGAAGATGTCCTCCCGGTCGCGCAGCACCCCGGCCGCGACGAGACGCTCGGCCTCCGCGAGCAGGGCCTGCTTGTAGATGAAGTAGCGGCTGACCATCCCATACTTCGGATACTCCCGATAGCCGCTGTAGGCACGGAGCCGGCCGACCATCACCTTCACCTGGCGTGCGCGGCGCTCGGCGTCGGGCTGGTCGCGTAGGCGCGCCAGGATCTCCCGCTCCTTCGCGGCTGCCTGACGGCGGCCCTGTTCGAAGCGGCGTCTGCTGGCCCCGGGTCCGAAGCTCCTGACGTTGTCGAGGATCAGCGGCACGAGCGTCTCCGGCCGCTCGCTCCAGCGCGGCCTGGTGATGTCGATCTCGCCGGCGCAGCGCATCCCGTAGCGGTCGAGGAAGGCCACGATCGCGTCGCGAGCCTCTCGACCACCGGCGGGGGCGGGCAGACTGTCGAGGAAGCCACCGTCCGCGTCGCCGCCTTCGACACTCTCCAGCAGCGCCACCACCGCCTCGTGCGGGCGGACGGCATCGGCGACGTCGAGCAGCGCGAGGCCCATCTCCGAGGTGACGTTGCCGGCCACGGACTGCGCGAGGGTGTCGGCCGCATCGCCTTCACCCAGCCAGTCCTGCAGATGCTCGCGCAGCCAATCACGCGCTTGCATCGCCGCCAAAATCACCTGCAAGCTCCGCGGATCGAACAACACCCTCTTCAGCTCCGCGATGTCGTCGCGGATGAAGTCGAGCAGCGCGAGGCCCGAACGGGTGCGGATCTCGCGCCGCAGGGTCGCGATCGACTCCTCGTTACGGGCGACGAAGCCAGCGACGATCGCCGGGTCGGCTTCGATCTCAGCGGGCGGGGCGCCCGCTGGCGCCCCGCCGGGGTCCGAGCCGGCAGCGGCCGGGTCCGGGGCGGAGATCGTCCGGATGAAGCCGTCTCGCGCGAGGAAAGTCTCCAGGGCGTCACCGATCAGCGGGTCGGAGGCGCCCAGGACGGCGACGAGGGTCTCGCGGGAGGCGGGCGCGGCAAGTTGCGGCGTGACGTCGACGAACAGCCGCCCGCCGGCCACGGCCATCGGGCGCGGTGTCGTCATCTGCCAGAACGAGATTCCGAGCGGCTTCATCGCGTCGGTCATCATCTGCTGGTGGCCGACCGAGACGTAGACGTGGTTCTCGTCATCGCTCGCTTTCGGGATCGGGAAGAGCGTGGTGATCGGTCGGCTCTGGACGATCTGGAAGTCGTCGCCCGTTAGACACCACTCGATGTCCTGGGGGCGGCCGAAGTGCGTCTCGATCGTGCGGCCGAGCCGCACGAGCCGCATGATCTGTGCGTCCGCGAGGACCGGTTGCCGCTCGGGCTGCCCGGCTTGCCCCTGCTGCCCGGCGGCGAGCGCTCGCTCGACCACCGCGCCGTGGCGCACCTTGTAGCTGTCGGCGACCACATGGCCCGCGACCAGCGCCGCGCCGAGGCCGGGGCCGGCTGCGACGGCCGCGACCTTGCGGTTGCCGGTCGCCGGGTCGGCCGTGAACAGGACGCCGGCCGACTGCGTGGGGACCATCCGCTGTACGACCACGGCCATCCGCGCGTCGCGGTGGTCCATTCCGTGGCGCTGACGGTAGCTGACGGCCCGGTCGCTGAACAGCGACGCCCAGCACCGCCGGACCTGCTGCAGCACCGCCGCCGAACCGCGGACGTCCAGGAAGGTGTCGTGCTGGCCGGCGAACGAGGCGCCGGGGGAGTCCTCCAGCGTGGCGCTCGAGCGGACTGCGACCGAAGCACGCTCGCCCAGCGGGGCGAGCGCACGCGCGACCGCTGATGTCAGCTCCCCGGGCAGCGCGATCGTCGTGAGCGCCGCCCGGATCTCGGCGCTGAGCGCGGAGATCGCCGTCCCGTCCTCCAGCGCTAGGCGCGAGAGGCGGTCGATCCGTTCCACCAGCGCCGTTGCCGGTGCCAGCGCCCGCTCGTAGGCGGCAGTCGTCACGCAGAAGCCGGCCGGCACCGAGATGTCGTGGATCCGCGACAGCTCGGCGAGCATCGCGCCTTTACCGCCGGCAAGCGCGACCTTGGTCCGATCGAGCTGATCGAAGCTCAGCACGTAGTCCATCCGTCGACCTCCCGCGAAGCCGGCCTCTGCCGGCTCAGCTCTCATCGTCCGTTTCGGCTTCCGTCGAAAACGTGTGGCGGGCCATTATGGACCGCCGTCCGCGCTTTCATGAAGAGAGGCTTTGCGGCATAGATTGAGAATGGGGAGTGTGCCCGACGAAGGTCTGGGCGAGTTGCTATGGCTCCTCGACGACCATCAGCGAGTGGCCGGTCGGGTCCCGGAACAAGAACATCGGCGGCACCGGGTCGCCCATCCGCATGATTTCGGCATCGACGTCAATGTCGAGCTGACGCATATGCTCGTGCGTGGACTCGATGTCGGCCGTAGTGAGGACGATCCCGGTTTCGACCGGCTGTACTTCACTGCCTGCGCGCGGTGGTGCCAGCGCGATCCCGGTGCTGCCGTCCGGTAGGTAGACCTCGACCCAGCGGTAGCCGTTGTCGAACGGCGTGTCGGTGCGCTTCTCGAAGCCGATCGACTCGTAGAAGGCGATCGCGCTGTCCTGGTCGGGCGTCGCCAGACAGACGAGGCTAAGCCGGCGGAGTCCAGTTGCGGTGGTGCTCATCTTCCATCCCTCCCTGGGTTTGATCCTGTTGCACCTCTACAACCGCGCTGACCCCCCAAGGTCCGCGCATGCGCTGAACCTACCCGTATCCCGGCATCCTCATCGGCGGTCGTCAGATGGCTCTTGCCAGCAGTGGCGTAGCAAGCTATCTTGTGACGCATGGTAGTGATCCGCGAGACTGCGATTTCGCAACTGCGCCGTGGCGCTCTGGAGTTCTGCGTGCTTGCGTTGCTGAGCGACGGCGAGCGCTACAGCTTCGAGATCGTCACCGCGCTTGGCGAGCGCGATGGTTTGGTGACGTCTGAAGGGACGCTGTACCCGCTGCTCTCCCGGCTCCGCAAGGAGGGGAGCGTCGAGACCACCTGGCGGGAATCGGTCGCTGGGCCGCCGCGTCGCTACTACCGGCTGACTCCGACCGGAAGGGCGCTGCTTCAGGCGTTCGCGTCCGAGTGGGTCCGCTTCCGGGATTCCGTCGACACACTGCTCGCAACTGGAGCGCAGAAATGAGTGCAACCACGCTGCATCCGCTCGCCGCCGCCTACCTGCAAAGGCTGCGTGAGGCCGCCCGGGTACTGCCGCGGACCGAGCGTCGTGACCTGCTCATGGAGATCGAAGCGCACCTGCAGGAGGCGACGACCATCGGTGCGTCCGAGTCAGAGGTGCTTGAAGTGCTCGACCGGCTGGGCGACCCGCAGGAGATCGTCGACGCGAACATGACCGACCTCCGTGCCGCGCCTGGCGACGTGCCTGGCTCAGCGCGCGCCGGCGCTCATGAGTACATCGCGATCGTGCTGCTGCTGGTCGGCGGGTTCTTCGTCGGCATCGGGTGGGTCGTCGGCCTAGTGCTGCTTTGGAGCTCATCGGTGTGGAGCACCCGCGAGAAGTGGCTCGGAACCCTGGTGATTCCCGGCGGTCTCGCGATTCCGGCCGCCCCTGCCCTCATCGCGCTCACGGCGACGGCCAAGCGGTGCACCAGCGTGAACCCTGGCAGCTTCGCCGCTCACTGCACGACGGTCTCCGGGCCCGGCCTTGCTGTCCCCGTGATCGTGCTCCTCGCGTTGCTGGTCTTGGCCGCACTTGCTGCCGCCGCGTACCTCGTCCGCAAGGCGAGATGAGGTCGTTTCGCACGGCGCTTATGCGTCAGGGGGTTCGGGACCCAGCAGCTCGCGGGCGGGGTCGGCGACTGGTTCGAGGCGCAGCGAGGACGGCGAAACGTCGTGGGCGGCGATGACGATCGTCAGGTCCGCGTGACGCGTCACGGCGACCCACCGATCGTCAGGGGCGCTCAGCATCAGCGCGCTCGCGGGCAGGCCGCCGATCGTGATGATCTGCTCTGACCGGCTGGCATCGAGGACCGCGGCGCGCCTTGCACGGCCTCGTGCGCGTTGCCAGAGCGTGATCGCGGCATGGGAGGCATCTGGCCAACGTGCGCCGTCGGCGTCTTGCGGGATCCAGTTCTGCAATGTGGTGCGGGCCTGGCCGAGCGTGTCGTAGAACTGCGATGGGTCGCGTTTGGTTGTGACCACGATGCGCGGTAGGTCGCCGGCGTAGGGGTCGGCGTCCGGATTGTCGTACTGACGGATCGTGATCTCGGTCGGCTGATCGTTCTCGGACCCGCTGCCGCCGAGCCGGGCCGGCCAGCCCTCGGCAGCGTAGATCGGGAACCGAACTTCACGGAGCGTCAAGCTGCCTGAGAGCCACCGGCGCTTGCGTAACTGAGCGCGCACACGCGAGAGCCGCGCGGCCCGCGCCGCTTCAGCCTCGGGCTCATGGGGCTGGGTGTGCATGGTTGAGAACGTGGGCTCAGGCTCCTCGTGTCCGCAAACGCGGCAAGAGACCACTGGGTTCGGGACGGCCGTTCCGTCAGGGCCGATGCTGCCGCTGCGCCACCGTTCGGTGGGCATGTACTCCTCCCAATCGAGTGCACCGCAGGCAGGGCACGGTTCCTCAGCATCCGTAACGCTAACGCTTGGATAATCCGCCGCCCGCGGCCGCCTGACCGGATTACCCTCAGCATCGCGGCAGCAGACGAGCGGCTCCTCTCCTTCGTTGGGCCGCTCAAGTGCTGCCACATAGACACCCTCGCCAACGGTGGCGGCGATGCGATTGCCCCGATCGTCGACCGCCTCAGCGCTGACCGCGCCCGGCGGGAGCAGACCGCCGACAACAGAGCAGCTCCCGTCGATCCAGATCACGACTGGATGGAACGGGTCTTCCTCGCGCAGATGTTCCTCGACGCCGTCATCAACCCCGGCGGTGACCAGCAACCCGCGATCGTCGCGCACCACGCCCGCTCCGGACGGCAGCGCGACCAACGTCTTCCGCATGACCGCAGTCTGCACGACTTTGCGTCTCATGTCGAGCGATGACGGCGAGCGGTTCAGTCGCCTCTACGAAGGAACGAGCCGGGATCTGCTTGCGTTTCTGCTTCGTCGCTGCGGGACGGTCGACGATGCGGCCGACTGCCTGGCCGAGAGCTACCGGATTGCGTGGGAGAAGCGCGCCGGCATCCCGGCTGGAGACGAGGCGCGGCCATGGCTCTTCGGGGTCGCCAGGAACGTCGTGCGGCGCCAGCGAACCAGCGCCGCGCGCGCGGCGGCGGCGGCGCGCGCGCTGACGCTCGCGGTCGAGAGCTCGCATGCAACCACAGGCGCAGCGGACAGCGTGATCGCCGCCGCACTGTCCGAGCTTTCGCCGCTGGACCAGGAGATCGTCACGATGCTCTCCTGGGACGGCCTGCCCCCGCGCGAAGTCGCCTCGATCCTCGGTCTGTCGCCAAATGTGGTGAGAGTCCGCGCACACCGCGCGCGGAACCGTCTGCGGCTGCGTCTAGCCGGAGGCAGTGTGAGCGGAGATGCTGATGCCCTGGACCTGCCATCGGCCGCCGGGGGCCGAGAGGAATAGCTCTGGTATCCAGCTGGATCGCTGCGATTGGCGTTGACACCCAGCAATGTACTAATTACAATAGCACAATAAGCAACTTATGCTGACCTGACTGAAGCTATGAGGATCGTGACATGAGCATTCAGACTCCGCCCGCGAAAATCCCCCCAACGCCACCCGAGTCCGATTCTGAGATCGAGGCAGGTGTAATCAAGGATGCCCGCGCGCGTCAACGCCGCCACCGCCGGATCGGAGGTCTTCTGGTCGCCGCGGCGATCGGAGCTGGAGCGCTGATCGCAGGCATCGCGGGCGGCGGAGGTGGCGCCGGGTCGGGTGGTCATGCCGGCGGTCAGCCTGCTGGCTCCGGCGCTGGTGGTGGCGCAGTCCACGCCAGCGTGAGCAACGCATTCCCCGGGGCTCCGGCCACGCAGGCCAACGGCTACGGCGTCGAGACCGATTTATGCCCGCTCGCGCCACCAAACCGCTATCTGCCCGCACGCTCAGGGTGCGTCACTGTCAGGCGCGTCGACGTCAATGGTGACGGCAAGCCTGATCTGATCCTGGCCTACTCGCGCCTGGGTCGTCGGCACCCGTACAGCTATGCTGGCCAGCCCTCAAGCCTGCGGCGTGATTTCCCGGCCAAGGCGGCCTTCCTGAAGGTCGTGCTCGCCGGCGGCACCAGCGTGTCTACCCGCATCAACGAGACCAAGCCGCAGGCAGTAGCGATCGACGCGATCGCCCATGTCAACGACGAGCCCGGCAGCGAGATCTTTCTCGAGACCGGGCGGATCTCGAGCGGCGCGACCGGGGTCGCTTATGGCTTCCACGACGGACGGCTCGTTCCCGCCGGAGTGATGCTCGGCTATGGCGGCGACTCTGCCGCCCAGGCCGACTTCAACTGCTTGCCCGGTAACCCGCCACGTTTCGTCCAGCGCAGCTTCGAGCTAATCGGCCCGAACGTCTCGAGCTGGTGGCAGGAGACCGCCGTCACCTACGCCTGGCATGGCCCGAAGCTCGTAAAGATCGCCAGCCGCACCTTCAAGCGCTACGGTGCCTTAAAGATCAGCAATCAGGGCATCGGGCATGGGTGCGCCATAGGTATCTGATCGATCTGGGACCGTTACGAGACTGCGTACGCTCCAAACGAGGGTCATCGCACGTCATAGACGAGTGGATGACCGTCCCGGTCGAGGAAGTAGAGGGTTCCGGCGAGGTCCGAATACGAAGATCTCCCGATCGTCACGGCGATCGAATCGCGGACCAGATCCGGACCGCAGGCTTGCGCGATGCCGGTGGCGGTGGGGCTCTCCGAGGTCGGCTCTTCGCCGGTGACGATGTGCCTGCCGCCGACCTTGCCGTCGGCATGCTGGTTGAAATCGGCTGTCCACCACGAGCGGTCGGTGACTGCAATGTCCGACGCGAACTGGCCGGAGAGGTAGGTCTTCGCGATGCTCTCGGCCTGCGCTATGGCACCGGTTGTAAAGGACTCGAGGCCCTCGTCGCTTGGGCACGACTGCAGCGCGGGTCCGCGGGAGCCGTGGGCCGCGGGGTACAGCGAAGCGGGGAACCCGGGCGCGCCCAGCTGCGACAGGGTCGCAGTCAGCGGAGTGTGGATCGGGACGAGCGCGGCACGCTTGTGTGGGCTGATTCGAACCAGCACGGTTCCAGCGCCGTAGCCGTTGCCTTCGGCGTTGTCGACGTAGATCGTCCCGGGCTTCGTGACGGCGATGCCGTCCTCCTGAAACCCGACGTCGGGCCAGTTGAGACCGATGACGCGTCTTGGATCCACGTCATCGACGGGGCGGACGCCTCTGGACGTGACTTTCTGAATCTCGCCGCCGTGTGTGCCGGCGAGAACCGTGCCGTTCGGGTCAGAGGTGAGCTGGGTGGCGTAGCTCGCCCCGGAGATCTGTGTGAGCTTACCGGTCGGGGCCAGCTGGAAGATGACCTTCGGCGATGAGTTCCAGATGTAGAGATCACCGGCTTTGTTGAATGCCAGGGCACTGGGGATGAAGGCGACGTGCGAGGGAGCGAGGTAGCGCCGCTCTGAGCCATGCGCGCCCGCGACCCAGACGAGCTGACCGCTGGCCGAGACACGCTCGATCTCGGAGTTGGTCGCGAGATAGATGCTTCCAGCTGCGGAGACCGCGAAGGCCGTAACCGGGCAGGTGGTCCCGCGTGGGTGTGACTTGATGCGCGGCACGCGGAGGATCGTCCGGATGATGCCGCCGGGGTTGATCGCTCGGATGCGGCAGCTGCCGTCATCGAGAACGTCGACCGTACCGTCCGGCGTGACGGCCATCCCAGCAGAAGAGAAGTAGGTGAAACTCAGCTCCGCGTCTCGAGCCGAACCGCCGTCACCCGAGAACCCCAAGCGTCCATTCCCCGCGAAGACCGACAGGCGCCCATCAGGCTTCAGCTCGAGGATCTGATCGCGCGAGCTGTCGAGAATGAGCAGGTTCCCATTCGGAAGCACCGCAAGCGTCGTCGGCTGAATCAGGTCAGGCGAGCGAGTCGGCACAACCGCGTGCGCAGAGACCGCCGAAGAGCCAGGGGTGTCCGAGCCGGGAGACCCAGGGTGATGCGCCCTGGATGGAAGCCCGGACGCGACGAGAAAACCAGCGGCGCCTGCGCCTGCGGCGAAGGCGAAGGCGACGAGCGTGGACCCGATGATCCAACGCCTGCGGCGAAGGCGGCGCGCCTCCTTGATCAGAGCCTCTTCGCCGGCGTCCGTGCTGCCAACAGGGGGATCAATCTTGCGCTCGAGCAGGGTCACGACACAGCCTCGATCATCGCGATCAGCTCGTCCTGGCGGTAGCCGTACTTACGGGCAAACGCCACCAGATCCCTGGCACGTGCCAACACAGCACCACGCTCCGGCGTCCCGGCAACGGTGATTCCACGTCCCTGCCGTATCTCGAGGAGTCCCTCGTCACGCAACTGATGCAACGCCCGCAGCACGGTGTTGCGATTGACACCGAGCACCGTTGCGAGATCCCTCGCAAGTGGCATTCGCTCACCAGGCTTTGCCTCGCCGTCAGCGATCGCACGTCGAATCTCCGCCGCGACCTGTTCCCATAGTGGCGTGGAATCAGTAGGTTGAAGCTGCATTGATCTAGTTAAAGCAGATCAATAGAGAGAATGCAATGCTGCTGCGCGACTGGAACGGTTGGCGGATCGTCGATCCTGGCCGAGCTTGAGCCAGCTCGGTAGTCCTTCGTGGTAGTCCCTTGAGCTTCCCAAGAACGTTCGGAAGCCAGAAGGTGCCATATCCGCCGGGACCACTAAAAGCGGGCGATACTGGGCGGTATACGAACCAATCGTTCACGGCGCCTGTGACCGACGTTTCGTGATCCAGCCCGCTTGGTTTGTGTGAGACCTCTCGTGGCCCGTCCGCTAGCGAGCCGGTCAACGGTCATGGACGGAACGCGTTCAACCCAGCGATCGGTCCAAAGCTCGGGACCGGAACGAGATGATTGCGCCGAGATCGGCCAGCTTCTCCCTCGACGCCATCCCTCGTGTGCGCCGTCGATGGGCGCGGCCTATCCGACAGAGCGAGTCGCTGGGCTCACGCGCTTGCATGTAGCGATCCCGGGCGAGTGCGACGGGTCTGTTCGACGATCGGGGGCATCGCGTCCTGGATCGGCCGGAGCGTCCTGGCCGAGCGGGACTGCCGTCAGGGCGTGGAGTAGGCTGAACGCCAGTTCGACATGCTCATGGATCCCCGAGGCGGGATTAGCCTGCCAGCGGAGAGTGGCGTGCGCGAGGACGCCCCATCCGGTTCGTGCAGCGATGTCTGCCGTTTCCTCGTCGATTCCGCGCGCGCGCAGGAGGTCGACGAGGAGAGAAACGAGACGCGCTTCTTTCGCGGCCGCGCGTTCCCAGAGCGCAGGGTTAGCCGCGATGATGCGACCGAGCGCCTCGCTCGCAGTCCTGTTGCTCTCTAGTTTGGCCTCGATCGACCGGAACGCCTGGCGCAGGGCGAGCAGCGGTGGGACCGAGTCGGGGATCTCAGCCAGGGCGTCGGTGACCCATTCGGCGAGCTGGCTCTCGCCGTCGAAGAGCACTTCACGTTTGTCGGGGAAATGCCGGAAATAGGTGCGCTCGGTTACGCCGGCGCGATCGGCGATCTCAGAGGTGGTGACGGCGTTGAACCCGCGCTCTAGGAATAGCTCGAACGCGGCCTGCCGGAGTCGAGCACGCGACTCCTTTCCGCTTCTTGGCATCAAGCAACCATACAAGTTAGTGACAGTGGCTGTCGCATCATGGTAGGGTCAGGGACTGTCACTATCACCTAAGTCAGCGTGCCGACCGGGCGGCCACCAATTGAAGGGAACACGTAATGCAATGGTTCGGTTATAGGTCAGCCGCGATGGCTTACGCCCGGAATCTGCGATGAAAACGTTCGTGATCGCAGGCGGCAACAGCGGGATCGGCCTCCAAGTCGCTCGCAATCTCCTCGACGGCGGGGACCGCGTCATCATCCTGGGCCGTGATCGCCGCAAAGGGGAAGCAGCGTTGGCCTCGTTCGGGCCAGCACGCGACCGGAGCGAGTTTCTGGCGGTTGACCTATCGACACATGACGGGGTCCGAGACGCAGCAGACCGTATCGCCGCGTCGAGCGACGAGATCGACGGGCTGCTGCACTCCGCCGCCACGGCACAGACCGGCGACGTGCGCACGGCGGACGGAATCCCCCTGTTCTTCGCAGTTAGCTACCTCAGCCGGTATCACCTCACCCAACTGCTGTTGCCCAACCTGCTCAAGGCGGATCAGCCCCGTGTGCTCATGATGACGGCGGCGATGAGAAAGGTCCCTCGGGTTGATCCCAACCTCATCCCGTCCTTTACCGGTCTCGGCTTCCGCAAGCTGATCCCCCAGGTCAACGGGGCAGCGATGCATTACGCAAGTCATCTAGCCGTCACCCACGAGAAGCTCTTTGCCGGAATCGTGACCCCGGGCCTGGTACGCACCGGCATCTTCAAGGATGCGCCTTGGCAGATGCGAGCCGTGATCACCGTGATCAGCCCGTTCCTGGCCAACAGCATCGAGACGGCAGCAGGCAATCCGACCAAGGCTCTGCTTCGAGGCGGCAGATCATCGCCCACCTACTGGCACAAGCCTAAGGATTTCGACGATCAAAGACCCATCATTGTCGACGCGACCATCCGGCAGGCTGTCATCGATGCCTCGCACGACGCCACCGGCGCGTGAGCCGCCCGGAGCGCCCTGCTCATCCCCCAACGCCACCCGTCAACCAACTTCAGGCGCGCGACGCTAGCCCAGGTTGTCCCGTCGGACCCGCCCCGGGGACATTCCGCCAGAGAGCGACAAAAGTACACAGGGAGCGGATGACGGCGTGGACCTGCTCTCCTTGTCGACGAATATCTGCACGTCGATCCCGCAGGCCCTCCTTTGCGCGGAACGCGGAAGCCTCGGAGAGAGTGCTGCGTGGGCTACCAAGCAGAGGTTGTGCTCTTGCAGATGGGCTGCTGAGTCGACGACCGGGACAAGCTTGCCGGGGGCGCGGCCCCTACCAGCCGGTGCGGGCGACCAGTTGGACGCCGGTTTCTTGTGCCTCGAGGACCGCTTCGCCGTTCGACCTTGCCCACTCGGTGAGCATGTGGATCGGATCGATCAGCGTCTCTCCGAGAGGGGTGAGTTCGTACTCGACGCGGGGCGGTACCTCGGCATACGCCTGGCGGCGGACGAGTCCGCGAGACTCGAGGCGTCGAAGCGTCTGGGTAAGCATCTTGCTGGAGATGCCGCCGATCAGCTCGATCAGCTCGCCGTGGCGCACCGGGCCCTCGCTGAGGCCAGACAGCACGACCGCCGTCCACTTGTCGGCGATCAGCTCGACCGTCAAACGCCCCGGACAGTCGGCAAGAAACGAACCACGATGGCTAAGGCCGCTCATGACACCAAAGGGTACCTGCCGGTTCCCATCGGGGACATAGGCTCGATTCTCCAACCCTTCAAGGCCAGGAAAATCATGCGAGTCATCACCCAGCAGAAGTTCGGCGGTCCCGAGGTGCTCACCATCGTCGACGCGCCCGCGCCCCGGCCCCTGCCGACCGAGGTTCTCGTCCGTGTCAAGGCGATCGGGCTGAACCCGCTGGAGGCGCGACTGCGCGCTGGCGAGTTCCCGCTGATCGGCACGCCGCCGTTCATCCTCGGCTGGGACATCAGCGGCATAGTCGAACAGGCGGCACCGCAGACCTGGCGGTTCCGGCCCGGCGACGAAGTGTTCGGAATGCCGCTATTCCCCCGGGCTGCCAACGCATACGCTGAACTGGTGTCTGCTCCGGCATTGCACCTGGCGCGCAAGCCGGCGTCGCTCTCGCACGTCGAGGCTGCGGCGTTGCCGGTCGTCGGGCTGACGGCGTGGCAGGGCCTCGTCGACCTCGGCGGCGTGACCGCGGGCGACCGCGTCCTGGTTCACGGCGGCGGTGGTGGGGTCGGCCATGTCGCGATCCAGATCGCGAAAGCACTCGGCGCGTATGTGATCGCGACTGCCAGCGGGAGCAAGCGGGAGTTCGTCGAGGGGCTCGGCGCCGACGAGGTGATCGACTACGCGTCGGTCGACTTCGCCGAGGCGGTCCGTGACATCGACGTCGTGCTCGACACGCTCGGCGGCGACACCGTCGAGCGGTCGCTCAAAGTGCTCCGCCCAGGGGGGCACCTGGTGACGGCGGTCGCCGAAGCGGATGCGGAGCTCGTCGCCAAGTTCGAGGCGGCCGGCATGCGCTTCAGTGGCATCGCAGTCGACCCGGATCCCGGCGCCCTACGAGGTCTCGTCGAGCTCGTCGAACAGGGCAGGCTCCGGGTCCACGTGCAGGAGACGTTCCCGCTCGAGCGCATCGCCGACGCGCACCGGCTGCTTGACGGCGGTCACCTCCAGGGCAAGCTCGTCCTTACCGTCTGATCCCGTCGTCGGGCCTCATCACGAGCGCGGTCCGTTGCAGGCGCTACTTCCGGATCCGACAGCGAGCAGCGTGACAGAGGCGCGGGCGAGGAGCAGCTTGGATGACCTGAAGTGAATGTGAAGACATCGGTGCGCGTGTCCGCCGATCTACCCGAGGAGAAGGCAGCAAATGCCAGTCAGCGGCAAGGCAGTTCATCTCGTTGGTCGCCCCGTCGGTGAGCCGAAGCTCTCCGACTTCGCGTTGATAGAGGCTCCGGTGGTTGATCCCGGTCCAGGCCAGGTTCTGGTACGGAACGACTGGATCTCTGTCGACCCGTACATGCGTGGCCGCATGGACGATGTGAAGTCCTACGTGCCGCCGTTCGAGCTCGGTCAGCCAATGGACGGCGGCGCGGTGGGGACCGTCGTCGCTTCGGATGGCGCGGTTCCGGTGGGAACGGTCGTCTCGCACCGGCTCGGTTGGCGCGAGTACGCGACCCTTGACGCGAGCGAGGTCCAGCCAGTGGACACGAAGCGAGCTGCAGCGAATGAGTACCTCGGCGTGCTGGGCATGACGGGGCTCGCCGCCTACGTAGGCCTGAAGGTGATCGCCCCGGTAAAGCCGGGTGACGTGGTCTTCATTTCAGGTGCGGCCGGCGCCGTGGGTCTTGTCGCCGGGGTTGTTGCAAAGAAGCTGGGCGCTGAGACAGTCATCGGCTCCGCCGGCGGAGTTCAGAAGGTCCAACGCCTAATTGAGCACTTTGGTTACGACGCCGCGATCGACTACCGCGCCGGCGACCTCGAGGGACAACTCGCCGCCGCCGCCCCGACAGGTATCGACGTCTACTTTGACAACGTCGGCGGTGAGCACCTGCAAGTCGCGATCTCGGCACTGCGCCCGTACGGCCGTGTCGCACTGTGTGGTGCCATATCTCAGTACAACGCGACCGGACCCGAGCCCGGTCCCAACAACCTGGTCATGGCGATCGGCAAGCGGCTCACGCTGCGCGGGTACCTAGCCTTCGATCACTTCGACCTCTCCGATGAGTACATATCGCACGCCGCCGCGTGGCTGAAGGACGGATCGCTCATCAGCGAACAGACGGTCGTCGATGGGATTGACAACGCCCCCAGCGCGTTCCTTGACATGCTGCGCGGTGTCAATACCGGGAAGATGCTCGTTCGGCTATCTCACCCGTGAGTCCCAGCCGAGGAAGAAGCCGGGAACCAGTGTTCTCCGCACCGTCAGCGGCACCCGCTCTCGGCTCAAGCCGACCTCTCGTAACCGGCCCTCGCTTCCCTGGTATGCGCGGAAAGCGCGGCTAGTTCCTGGCACGTGATCGGGTCGGCGTTGCAGCCGAACAGTTGGTGGTCCGCACGGCGTCAGCTCTCCTGTTAGCGCTTGGTCACGATCGTCGAGCGAGTGTGACCTCGGAGGGGTGGATTTGGCCTCTCTATGGTGGGCGGGCTCGTATCACCCGCTGTGGTTGCAAGGGTCGTCCGCCGGCCTTGAGGCGATTTGACAGATGAGATTTCTGGTCCGCAACAGCGGACGTCTGCTCCAAACGGGGCTAGCGATCGTGGTGGGCTGCGGGTACGCGAGCCGCGGCTGGTGCAGTCCTGGTCGCTGCGATCCGTAGCGTTGACCGCAAGCAGCTTGGCTGGCGGCGGCGTGATGACTGGCGCTCGTATCCGCAGCTCGCGCACCGGCTCGAGAGCAACCGATTCATGACCGACCTGATCGCCGCCACCCTGCATGACCCTCGCGTCGGGGTGACGTCTTGGTGGTCGTCGCGTGACGCGGCTAAGCAGATGGGCGCCCGTGAGGTGCTACGGCCGGATGCGGCAGCTTGGACAGGCCTGGCCTGCAAGCCGCGCTCGATCTCACCCGCAGCCAGCGGGCCGATGTGCTCTTGGCCTACCGCGTTGACCGACTCTCCCGGAAGGTGCGGCAGCTCGCTCAGATCGCGGAGGAGCTGGACAAGCTCGGCGTCGTCCTGAAGTCAGCGACGGAGCCCTTCGATACCGGCCAGCCGGCGGGACGGATGATGTTGCAGATGCTGGCGGTGTTCGCCGAGTTCGAGCACGCCACGATCATCGACCGGATCACAGCAGGGATCGAACGCCGCGCCAAGCAGGGGCACTGGCACGGCCGCGTCCCATTCGGCTACACCCGCAACCAGGACAGGCGGCTCGTCCCGGACGAACACACAGCCCCGATCGTCCGGCGGATCTTCCAGCTCTATACCGGCAGTCGGCTCGGAGCGGCGGCGATCGCCCGCCCGGCTGCTAAGCAGGCGCCTTCACCACCTCGTGGCTGGCAGCCGAACGTCGTGCTGCTGATCCTCCACAACGACGCCTATACCGGCCGTATCCACTGGCACGGCGAGACCCTCGACGGGTTGCATAAGCCGCTGGTTGACGAGGTCACGTTCGTCTGCGCACAGCGCCTGCTGGACGGTCGTCGTGAGGACTTCGCTGCCTGCCGCGCCAACACGAGCGACTTCCTGCTCTCAGGATTGGTGCGGTGCGGTGCGGTGCGGCCGCTGCTGCCGCGCCTATGTCGGGGTCTCGGCGAACGGGAACGGTGGCGCCTACCACTACTACGCCTGCTCCGGCCGCCAGAAGCTCGGCAGCAGCTGCGATGGGCAGCGGATCAACCGCGACAAACTCGAGAACGCGGTCCTGTCGCAGCTCGCCGACGTCTACCAGGACGGCACGCTCGTCCGCCAGGCGATCAAGCACCTGTCCGTGCGACAGGACCAAGACCGGGCCGCTTTGATCGAGCAGCGCTCCGTGCTCACTAGGGAGATCCAGCAGGCCGAGCGGGCGCTGGACCGTTATCACCAGGCGTTCGAGAGCGGGAAGCTTGGTATCGAGCGGTTCGCCGAGCGCGTGTTCGCCCTCGACAGCCGGCTAGAAACTCTCCGCCACCAAGACGCCGACCTTGCCCAAGACATCGCCGCGCGCGTACCGTCAGCGCCCGACACGCAAGAACTCGCCGCCGTCGCCCAGTACCTCAACCAGACCACCACCGACGGCGACCCGCAACAGACCAAGGCGCTGCTGCGCCTGCTGATCGCCGAGCTGAAGGTCAACAGCCGCCAGGAGATCCAGCCTACCTACCGGATCATTGACCCCTCAACGGTTTGTATACCGCCACTAAAAGTGGGCGATACTGGGCTCGAACCAGTGACCCCCAGCATGTCATGCTGGTGCTCTACCAACTGAGCTAATCGCCCTCGGTCGAAAGCATGGTAGCGAGCGAAAGGCGATCGCGCCACGTCGAACGCGGAGCCCTGTAACGAGGTGTGCCGGGCCGCTATCCGTAAAACCTCACAACGCGTTCAGCGGCTCGCCGGATTTCGAGGTTCTACGTCTATATGCCGTAAAACCTCGAAAGGCGGAGGACCCCGCGCCGGGTTGCGAGGTTTTACGGATCCGGCTCGCGGTTGGACGACCGAGCTGGGCGATGACGACGTGCGCATGGGCCAGACACTGGGAAAGTCGCATCCGGGCATCCGGTTGCGACGCGCCGCCCATGTTCCCGGTCATCCGGCGCTCTCGCTGGCGCGCCCGCTGGCGTTCTCGCTGGCGTCTCGCTGGCGCGCCGGAGAGTGGCCCGGCGTCCCCGCCGCCATCCGGCAGGACCCGTCGCCCCGCACTCCATCATCCAGCTCGTCCTCGGACCGTCAACCCGTCAGCAAACGCCCCTGGGGCTGCCATCACGGCCAGAACCTACGTAGGATCAGGGATGCGATGGATTACACACTTCCCAACGGCGAGAAGCTGACACTTACGGATGGCGCCAGCGGCAACGATGCGGCCGCGGCGATCGGGCCCGGGCTGGCGCGAGCGGCGCTGGCGGTGAAGGTCGACGGAGCAACCTACGACCTGCAGCGGCCGTTGCCGACCGACGGCGACGGCAAGCTCGAGATCATCACCGAGCGCAGCGGCGCCGACGCGCTCGCACTGATCCGGCACGATGCGGCGCACGTCTTCGCGGAGGCGCTGCAAGAGCTCTACCCGGGCGTGAAGCTCGCGATCGGGCCCGCGATCGCGGACGGCTTCTACTACGACGTCGAGCTGCCCGAGGGCACGACGCTGAGTGACTCCGACTTCGAACCCATCGAGTCGCGGATGCGCGCGCACATCAAGGCTGGCGAGTCCTTCGCGCGGGAGGACGTGACGCCGGCGGCGGCGCGGGAGCGCTTCCTCGCCGAGCACCAGGATTACAAGGTCGAGCTGATCGACGACCTGGTGGCCGGCGCGCCCGCTGGCGCGCCGATCACGACCGTCAGCCTCTACACGAACGGCGACTTCACCGACCTCTGCCGCGGTCCGCACGGTCCGTCGACGAAGCGCATCAAGGCCTTCAAGCTGCAGTCGGTGGCCGGCGCCTACTGGCGCGGCGACTCGAACCGGCAGATGCTGACGCGCGTGTACGGAACCGCGTTTTTCTCGCAGAAGGAGCTCGAGGAGCACCTCGAGCTGCTCGAGCGTGCCCGCGCCAACGACCATCGCAAGCTCGGGCCGCAGCTCGGCATGTTCCAGTTCTCCGAGGTCTCGCCCGGCGCCGCGTTCTGGTTCCCGCCGGGCACGGCGGTCTTCAACGAGCTGGTCAAGCTCAGCCGCGAGATGGGGGCGACCCGCGGCTACGTCGAGGTGAAGACGCCGCAGATCTTCGACCGGCAGCTGTGGAAGACGTCAGGGCACTGGGACAAGTACGCGGACAACATGTTCGTGACCGAGTACGAAGACCGCGAGATGGCGATCAAGCCGATGAACTGCCCTGGTCACTGCCAGATGTACCTGATGCAGCAGCGCTCCTATCGCGAGCTGCCGCTGCGGTTCTGGGAGCCGGGGCTGCTGCACCGGCGGGAGCCGAGCGGCACCCTGCACGGGCTGCTGCGGGCGCGCCACTTCGCCCAGGACGACACGCACATCTTCTGCACCGAGGAGCAGATCCAGCAGGAGGTGACGGGCGTGCTGCAGTTCGCCTTCGACACCTACAAGCTGTTCGGCCTCGAGCCGCGGTTCGAGCTCTCGACCCGTCCCGAGCAACGGATCGGCTCCGACGATCTCTGGGACCGCAGCGAGGCAGCGCTCGCCAGCGCGCTTGAGAGCCTTGGGCTGGAGTACCAGCTGAACCCCGGTGACGGCGCCTTCTACGGGCCGAAGATCGACATCCACATCAGCGACTCGCTCGGTCGCTCGTGGCAGCTCGGCACCTGTCAGCTCGACTACAACTTCCCGGAGCGCTTCGGACTCACCTACACCGGCGCCGACAACGTCGAGCACCAGCCGGTGATGATCCACCGGGCGCTGATGGGCTCCTACGAGCGCTTCATCGGCATCCTGCTCGAGCACTTCGCGGGCGAGCTGCCGGTCTGGCTGGCGCCGCTGCAGGCGATCGTGCTGCCGATCGCGGACCGCCACAACGAGTACGCCACGCAGGTCCGCGCCGGGCTCGCGCAGGCGGGCGTGCGCGTCGAGCTCGACGACCGTCCCGAGTCGGTGGCGAAGAAGATCCGCGACGCGGAGCTGCGCAAGGTCCCGTTCATGCTGATCGTCGGCGATCGCGAACAGGAGCAGGGCACTGTCGGCGTCCGCGAGCACCGTGGCGGCGACCAGGGCGCGGCGACGCTCGACGCGTTCAGCGGGCGCATCCGCAGCCTGATCGACGGCCGTGTGTTGTGGCCGCAGGCTCAGGGTGCGCAGGCGCATGGCGCGGATGCCGAGGGGTCGGATGGCCAGGGCTCCGCGACGGCCGGCGTAGATCGCTAGGCTGAGCCTGTGTTCATTGCTATAGTGCCTGCCGTTGATCGAGCAGACTGTTTATACCCGGACCGGCTTAACCGCTTGACGGTTAGCCGCTATCAAAACTAGTGCCGGTACCGAGAAGGTTTGATCGGCGCCCGCCGGAGCGGGACCAGACTCGGGTCAATGACCGTATCCGTGTGCCAGAGGTTCGTCTGGTGGGCGATGACGGTCGTCAGATCGGAGTCGTGAAGACCGCCGAAGCGTTGCGCTATGCGGAGGAGCGGGATCTCGACCTGGTCGAGGTCGCGCCGGAGGCGCGACCGCCGGTCTGCCGCGTGCTCGACTACTCGAAGTACAAGTACGAGCAGGCCCAGAAGCAGAAGGCGGCGCGCAAGCATCAGCAGCAGATCGTGATCCGCGAGATCAAGTTCCGCCCGAAGATCGCACGCGGCGACTACGACACGAAGAAGGGCCACGTCGAGCGCTTCCTGCGGGCCAAGGACAAGGTCAAGGTCACGATCATGTTCCGTGGTCGCGAGCAGGCGCACCCCGAGCGCGGGGCGGCGCTGCTGCAGAAGTTGGCCGGCGAGCTTGTCGAGTACGGCATCGTCGAGCAGCAGCCGACGCAGGACGGCCGCAACATGACGATGATGCTCGGTCCGTCGAAGGCCGTGCTCGCCGTCGAGGAGGAGGTGGTGGCGCCCGTCGTCACCGCTCCTACGCCCGGCAAGACTTCGCGCCGCAATCGCTTGGCCGCGGATCAGGCCGCTGCGGGCAAGGGCAAGCCGGCCGCGAGCCGGCAGCCTGTCGAGCCCGCTGACGAAGCGCCTGACGTCGAAGCGCCTGACGTCGAAGCGCCTGACGCCGAAGCGCCTGACGCCGAAGCGCCGGCTGAGCCCGCAGCCGAAGCGCCTACGGAACCCGCAGCCGAAGCGCCGACAGAGCCTGCCGGCGAAGCGCCGGCCGAGTCCACTGGCGCGGCGGCCGTCGAGCCCGCTGCCGAAGCATCGCCGCAGGCAACCGCGCCTGCGTCGCCGAAGTCGGACGAGTAGTCCGACGTCCCGCCGCGCCCCTACGAGGCGCGGATTTCCAGCCGAATCTGCTTTACTTTCACATCCGTTATGCCGAAGATGAAGACCCACTCAGGCGCGAGCAAGCGCTTCAAACTGACCGCCAATGGCAAGGTCAAGGCGCGTCACGCCTTCTCGAGCCACATTCTCGAGAAGAAGTCGCCCAAGTACAAGCGCTCGCTGCGCAATCCGACGTTCCTGTCGGATGACGACACGCCGCGGGTCAAGAAGATGTTGGGAGCCAAGCACTCATGAGCCGCGTCAAGCGTTCGATCCACGCGCGTAAGAAGCGGCGCTCGACCCTGGCCCTGGCCAAGGGCTACCGCGGCCACGCGTCACGCCAGTACAAGGCCGCCAAGCAGGCGGTGCTGAGGGCCGACATCTACGCCTTCCGCGATCGCCGCGCCCGTAAGCGCGACTTCCGCAAGCTCTGGATCGTGCGCATCAACGCCGCCGCGCGCCTGAACGGGCTGTCGTATTCGCAGTTCATTCATGGCCTCCAGGGTGCCGGTGTCGAGCTCGACCGCAAGGTCCTCGCCGACATCGCCGTACGCGATCCCCAGACGTTCCGACGTTTTGCCGAGCAAGCCCGCGAGGCACTGGCGGCCGGCTGACCACACACGGCCATACACCACTGTCTTAGAGGGCGCCTTCCTTACGCGGACGGCGCCCTTTTTCATTTCTATGACGATGCCGATCACCTCATCTCACAACGACAAGCTGAAGACGGTCCGTAAGCTGCGCGCCCGGCGGCGCGAGCGCGAGCTGGCGCACGCCTTCGTGGCCGAGGGAGAGGACCTCCTCGAGGCCGCGGACCTCGCCGGCTGGACGCCGCTCGAGCGCTTCGCGGCCAGCGGCAGCGGCCTGCCCGGCACCGAGGTCTCGGCGGCGGCGCTTCAGGCTGTGGCCGAGCTCGCCTCGGGCACGCGGACGCTGGCGATCTACGAGCAGCGCTGGGCGCCGGCCCCGCTGGGCCGGCGCTGCCTCTACCTGCACGGCGTCGGCGACCCCGGGAACGTCGGCACGATCCTGCGCAGCGCGGCGGCGTTCGGCGCCGATTGCGTCGCGCTCGCGGCCGGCAGCGCCGACCCTTACAGCCCGAAGGCCGTGCGCGCCTCGATGGGGGCGATCTTCCAGGTGCCGGTCGCGAAGGCCACGCCACAGCAGTTGCCGGGCGTGAAGATCGCGCTCGACGCCGCCCCGGGGGCGGAGCCGCTGGCGAGCGTCGTCGCGGCGCTTGACCCGCAGCAGCCGGTCAGCCTACTTATCGGCGCCGAGCGCGAGGGCCTGCCCGCCGCCGTGCTCGCTGCCGCCGACCACGTCGCCCGCATCCCGATCGACATCGAATCACTCAACGCCGCGATGGCAGCGACCGTCGCTCTCTACGAAATCAGCCGTAGGATCAAATCCGCATGAGCATCATCGACCGAATCCCAGCGCTGGTAGCGGCGGGCGAGGAGGCAATTACCGCCGCCGACACCAGCGACCAACTCGAGGAAGTGCGCGTCCGGCTGCTCGGCCGTAAGGCCGAGCTACCGAACATGCTGCGTGGCGTCGCCGCACTCCCGCATGAGCAGCGGGGCCCCGTGGGCCGCACCGCAAACGCAGCCCGTAAGGCGCTCGAGGCGCAGATCGAGCTGAAAGCAGCGCAGCTCGCGGAAGCCGAGCTCGAGACGCGACTGGCGCGCGACCGCGTCGACGTGACGCTGCCGGCGGACCCGCGGCCGGCGATCGGCCGCCTGCACCTGATCACGCAGACGCGCCGGGAGATCGAGGACGTGTTCCTCGGCCTCGGCTATAGCATCGCGGCCGGTCCTGAGGTCGAGCGCGTCTACTACAACTTCGATGCCTTGAACTTCACCGAGACGCACCCCAGCCGGATGCTGACCGACACCTTCTACATCGAGCCGGCGGGGGACGTCCTCGATCCCCAGACACGGCTGCTGCGGGTGCACACATCGCCCGGACAGGTGCGCTGCATGGAGTCCCAGGCGCCACCGATCTACGTGATCCTGCCCGGTCGCGTGTACCGTCCCGACGCCGACGCGACGCACACGCCGCAGTTCCATCAGATCGAGGGGCTGGCGGTCGATGAGGACATCACGCTGGCGGACCTGAAGGGAACGCTGCTGGCGTTCGCGCGCGCGATCTTCGGCTCTGATCGCGAGATCAGACTGCGCCCGCACTTCTTCCCGTTCACCGAGCCGAGCCTCGAGGTCGACGTCTCCTGCTTCGCCTGCAACGACGGCGTGACCGCAGACGGTGAGCGCTGCAGCCTCTGCAAAGGCACCGCCTGGATCGAGGTGCTCGGCTGCGGCATGGTCGATCCGAACGTGCTTGCCGCCGTGCGGCGGCCGGGCTACGACCCCGAGAAGGTGCAGGGGTTCGCCTTCGGCATGGGGGTCGAGCGGATCGCGATGCTGAAGCACGGCATCAGCGATCTGCGGGTCCTCTACGACAACGACGTCCGATTCCTGGAGCAGTTCTAGATGCGTGTCCCGGTCGAATGGCTGCATGACTACTGCGCACCGCACATGGACGCGTACACGCTCGCCGAGCGCCTCGCGCTCAGTGGCACCGAGGTCGAGCGCGTCGAGCACCACGGCGTCGGTGGCCTGGAGAACTTCGTGATCGGCAAGGTGCTCGAGCGTTACAAGCACCCGAACGCCGACCGTCTGTCGGTTTGCATGGTCGACCTCGGCGGCTCGACGCCGGCGCAGATCGTCTGCGGCGCGCCGAACGTCGCCGCCGGTCAGATCGTCGGCGTGGCGAAGCCCGGCGCGGTGATGCCAAACGGCACGGTGCTCGGGCGCGCGAAGCTGCGCGGTGTCGACTCCGCCGGCATGATCCTGGCGGAGGACGAGGTCTCACTGGGGGTCGAGCACAACGGCATCATGGTCCTCGATCCGGAGCTTGCGCCCGGCACGCCGCTGGCCGAGGTGCTGCCGATCGCGACGGACGTGCTGTTGCTCGAGATCACCCCCAACCGCCCCGACTGCCTCGGCATCTACGGCGTCGCCCGCGAGGTCGCGGCCTGCACCGGCGCCCAGCTGCGGCCGGCGCCGTGGGAGCAGGACCTCGGCTCGGTCGGCGAGCTCGACGGCATCGAGATCGTGAACCTCGCCGGCGACGATCTCTGCCCGCGCTTCACAGCTCGCATCTTCGAGCACGTGGATGTGCGCCCGAGCCCCTACTGGCTGAAGGGTCGGCTGATGGCGGCGGGCCAGCGGCCGATCTCGAACGTCGTTGACATCACGAACTACGTGATGCTGCTGACGGGTCAGCCGATGCACGCCTTCGACTACGAGAAGGTCGTCGGCCGCAAGCTCACGATCCGGCGGGCGCGGAACGGCGAACAGGTCGACACGCTCGACGACCAGACGCGCACGCTCGATTCCGAGATGGTGCTGATCGAGGACGGCGAAGGTCCAACCTCGATCGCCGGCGTGATGGGCGGAGCGCGCTCCGAGGTCGACTCCGGGACGGCCAGCGTGCTCACCGAGGTGGCGACGTGGAACGGCGCGAACATCCATCGGACCTCGCTGGCGCTGGGCCTGCGCAGCGAGGCGTCCAGTCGGTATGAGAAGCAGCTGCAGGTCGAGCAGACCGGGTGGGCACAGGCGATGGCGACGAAGCTGATGGTCGAGCTCGCCGGCGCCGGGGTCCGCAACGGCACGCTCGTCGTCGGCTCCGAGTCGCCGGCGCCGCTGACGATCAGGCTGCGCGAGCGGCGGATGAACGGCCTGCTGGGACTCGAGATCGAGCTTGGCCGGGCGCGGCAGCTGCTCGAGCAGCTCGGCTTCACGGTCAGCGATGCGCGGGACGGGCTAGACGTGACCGTGCCGTCGTTCCGGCGCGCGGACGTGACTCGCGAGGCCGACCTGATCGAGGAGGTCGCGCGGCTGAACGGCGTCGACAAGCTGCCGGCGACGCTGCCCGCGCGGCGGATCGGGGTCGGCGCCCTGACGCCGCAGCAGCGGCTGGCGCGGCGGGCGGCGGATGCAGCGACCGCCGAGGGTCTCTACGAGGTCGTCGGCTGGAGCTTCACCAGCGCCGAGACCGCGCAGCGGCTCGGCCTGCCCGACAGCGTCTCGGGCAGCGTCGTGAAGATCGCGAATCCGCTTTCGGCCGAGCAGGCGCAGCTGCGCACGACGCTCATCGGCTCGCTGCTCGACATCGCCCGCTATAACCACGCCCGTGGTCTCAGCCGGCTGCGGCTGTTCGAGACCGGCGCGGTCTACCACTCCCGTGGCGATGACGAGCTGCCGCGCGAGCCGCAGCACCTGGGGGCCCTGGTCTCCGGAACGACGCGCGAGCCGACCTGGCGGGAGCCGGAGCCGCCACCGGTGGACTTCTTCACCGTGAAGGGCGTCCTCGGTGGCATCTTCCGTGCGATCGGCGTCCGCTGGGAGCTGGCCGCCGGCTCGGAGCCGTTCCTGCACCCGGGGCGGACCGCACGGGTGATCTCAGACGGCCACGAGATCGGCTGGCTCGGTGAGGTCCATCCGAAGATCGCCGAGCGCTGGGGCCTCGAGCAGACGGTGGCGGCGTTCGAGATCGACCTTGGCGCGATCGAGCCGACGGGGATTCGCCTCTATCACGAGCTGCCGAGCTTCCCGGAGGTACGTGAGGACGTGGCCGTGCTCGTCGGCGACGGCGTCGGCGCGGCCGACGTCGTGCGGGTCGTGCTCGACGCCGGCCGGCCGCTGGCCGTCGGCGCCGAGGTCTTCGACGTCTATCGCGACGCGGAGCGCCTCGGTGAGGGCAAGGTCTCGCTGGCGGTACGCGTCAGCTATCAGGCAGCCGACCGCACGCTGACCGACGCCGAGGTGGCGCGCCAGCGGGAGTTCATCGTCGGCGCACTGAAGAAGGAACTTGGAGGGATCATCCGTGGTGAGTAATGGCAGTGGGCGGCCGACGGTGTCGGTGCTCGGCGCGGCCGGCTTCGCCGGGGCGCTGGCGGCACGGCTGGTGCAGGCCCACCCGTACTTCGAGCTGGGGCCGGTGACCGCGCGCGCGGACGTCGGCAAGCGCATCAGCGACATCTACCCACAGCATCGCGTCGATCGCGTGCTGGAGGAGTTCGACCTGGAGCGCCATGGGAGCACGGACGCGGCGATCGTCGCCTACCCGCACGGTGCTGCCGCGCCGGTGGTGGCGGAGCTGCGCGAACGCGGCGTGAAGGTCGTCGACCTCTCCGCCGACTTCCGCCTGCGCGACGTCGCCACCTACGAGGAGTGGTACGTGCCGCACCCGCATCCGGAGCTGATCCCCGAGGCCGTCTACGGGCTGCCGGAGCTCTACCGCGAGCAGATCGCCGGCGCCGAGCTCGTCGCCAACCCCGGCTGCTACCCGACCGCCAGCATCCTCTCGCTGGCGCCGCTGGCCCGGGCCGGCTTGATCGGCGATCTCGTGATCGACGCGAAGTCGGGCGTCTCCGGCGCCGGCCGCGGTGCGAACGCGACTACGCACTTCGTTTCGGTCGATGAGAACGTGAACGCCTACAAGATTCCGCGCCACCGCCACACACCGGAGATCGAGCAGGAGCTGGGGGCGCTCGGGAACCCGGTGACGCTGACGTTCACGCCGCACCTCTTGCCGCTCGATCAGGGCGAGCTGGTCTCGTGCTACGTCACGCTGACCGATCCGTCGCGGAGCACCGCCGAGATCGAGACCCTCTATCACGACGCCTACGACGGCGAACGCTACGTCGAGCTGTCGCGCACGCCAGCGGGCGTGCGCGCCGTGCGCGAAACCAACATCTGCCGGATCAGCGTCCATCGCGACGACCGCACCGGCCGGGTGATCGTCTTCGGGGCGATCGACAACCTCTGGAAGGGCACGTCCTCGCAGGCGCTGCAGAACCTGAACCTGATGTTCGGGCGTGACGAGAGCGAGGGGATCGGCTGATGAGCGTCACCGGATCATCGTTCTTCGCCTCGCGCTGGATCGAGGCGCCGGCGCATACGGTCGAGGCGGATGACGGACTGTTGCCGCTCGGCTTCCGGGCTGGCGGCCTGCACAGCGGCATCAAGGCCGGCGGCGTGCCGGACCTGGGGATGGTCATCTCGGACACGCCGGAGACCACCAGCGCCGCTCGTTTCACCAGCACGGGCGCTCAGGGCGCGCCCGTGCTACTCACGCGCCAGCAGTCGCACACGCAGGCGCTGCGCGCGGTTGTCGCGAACTCCGGCAACGCCAACGCCGCCACCGGCGAGCAGGGGCTGCTCGACGCGGCGCGGATGCGTGCCGCCGCCGCCGAGCTGGCGGGCGTCGAGCCGGAGCTGGTGGCGGTTGCGTCGACCGGTGTGATTGGCGTGCCATTGCCGATGGACGTGATCGAGCACGGCATCCGTAAGCTCGGCCCGCAGCTGCGTCGCGACGGTGCCGAGGACTTCGCCGCGGCGATCCGCACGACGGATGCGTTCCCGAAGCAGGTGCTGCTCGACGTCGAGCTGTCCGGCGGCAGCGTCCGACTCGCCGTCGAGGCGAAGGGCGCTGGCATGATCTCGCCACGCTTCGCGACGCTGCTCGTGTTCGTGCAGACCGATGCCGCGCTCGAAGCCGACGAGGCGGCGCTGCTGCTGAAGGTCGCCACACAGCGCTCGTTCGATCGGATCAGCGTCGACGGCCAGCTCTCGACCTCCGACACGATCGTGCTGCAGTGCTCGGGCGCCTCCGGCGTCCGTGTCGACGAGCAAACCGATGACGAGCGCGTCTTCGGCGAGGCGCTCGACGCGGCGCTGCGCCAGATCTCGCTGCTTGTCGCCCGCGACGGCGAGGGCGCGCGCCGGACCGCGCGCGTGCGCGTCCACGGGCCGAACGAGCAGGCGGTCAAGCGCGTCGCGCACGCGGTCGGCGACTCGCAGCTCGTCAAGACCGCGCTCTACGGCGGCGACCCGAACTGGGGCCGGATCATCCAGGCGGTCGGCGCCGCGCTGCCGGGCACCGCGCCGCTCGACGTCGCGATCGAGATCGAGGGGATCCGGGTCTGCGAGCACGGCGGCTTCCTCCGGCACGACACGCACGCGCTGGAGAAGGCGGTGCAGCGCGACGAGATCGAGTACGAGATCTGGCTGTCCGGCGACGGCGAGGTCGAGTTCGACCGTTACTTCTCGGACCTCGGGCACGAATACATCACAACGAACGCCGACTACACCACATGAGCCCACAGAGACCAAGTCGTGACATCGCAACCCTGCTCGAGGCGTTGCCCTACATCCGTGAGTTCCACGGACGTACGGTGGTGATCAAGTACGGCGGCGCGGCCATGACCGAGCCCGCGCTCCAGGAGGAGTTCGCGCGCGACGTCGCCCTCTTGAAGTACGTCGGCGTCAATCCCGTGATCGTCCACGGCGGCGGTCCCGAGATCACCTCGTACATGAAGCGCCTGGATCTGCCGGTGAAGTTCGTCGACGGTCTGCGCGTCTCCGACGAGCAGACCGTCGAGGTCGCGAAGATGGTGCTGGTCGGGAAGGTGAATAAGGACATCGTCCTCTTGATCTCGCGTCACGGCCAGGCCGCCGTCGGCCTCTGCGGCGATGACGGGCGGTTGTTCCGGGCTGCGCGGCAGGCGGCGCCGTCCGGCGTCGACATCGGCTTCGTCGGCCGGATCGAGCACGTCAACACCGATCTGCTGGAACACATCGCCGAGGACTACATCCCGGTGATCGCCTCGATCGGCGCCGACGCCGAGGGCAACTCGTACAACATCAACGCCGATGCCGCCGCCGCTGCGGTCGCGTCGGCGCTGGGCGCCTACAAAGTGATGTTCCTGACCGACGTCGCCGGCTGGCTGGCCGATCCCGAGGATCCGGAGAGCCTGATCTCCGACACCGATGCGCACGAGCTGCGCGCGGCGCTGGACGGCGTCAGCGGTGGCATGCGGCCGAAGCTCGAAGCCTGCCTGCAGTCGGTCGAGGGTGGCGTGAACAGCGCCGTGATCGTCGACGGGCGGGTCCCGCACTCGCTGCTGCTGGAGCTGTTCACCGCCGCCGGCAGCGGCACGATGGTGCGGGCGGACGGCGTCCCGGTATCGGAGGTGAGAAGTTGACTGCGCTCGCGGAGCTACAGGAGCTGGAGTCGGAGAACCTGCTGTCAACCTACCGGCGGGCGCCGGTGCAGTTCGTGCGCGGCGAGGGTGCGCGACTGTGGGACGACGAGGGCAACGAGTACCTCGACTTCCTCGCCGGGATCTCGGTGCTGAACGTCGGCCACTGCAACCCGCGCGTCGTCGCGGCGATCCGGGACCAGGCCGGGCGGCTGATGCACGTCTCGAACCTCTTCTACACCGAGCCCGGGATCCGGCTCGCGCAGCGGCTGGCGGAGGGCTCGCTGGGCGGCAAGGTGTTCTTCTGCAACTCCGGCGCCGAGGCCAACGAGGCGGCATTGAAGCTGGTTCGCAAGGCGCGGCGGAGCGGTGAGATCGTCGTGCTGCGCGACGCCTTCCACGGGCGCACTTTCGGCGCGCTGTCGGCGACGCCGCAGGAGGACAAGCAGGCGCCGTTCGCGCCGCTCGTGCCGGGCTTCCGGACGGTTGCGAAGGACCCCGCGGCGCTGACCGCCGCGGTTGGCCCGCAGACCGCCGCGGTGCTGCTCGAGGTGGTGCAGGGCGAGGGTGGCGTGGTGCCGCTCGACGACGAGCTGCTGATCGCGGCGCGCGCGGCCTGCGACCGGCACGGCGCCGCGCTCGTCTTCGACGAGGTCCAGACCGGGATGGGGCGGACCGGAACGCTGTGGGCGTATCAGCAGACGCCGGTGGTGCCCGACGCGATCACCGTAGCCAAGTCGCTTGGCGGCGGCCTGCCGATCGGCGCGCTGATCACCGGGCCGAAGCTTGCCGACGTCTTCGCGCCCGGCGACCACGCCTCGACCTTCGCCGGCGGGCCACTGGTCTGCGCGGCGGCGCTCGAGGCACTTGCGATCTGCTCGCAGCCTGAGCTGCTGGCGAGCGTGCGCACGCTCGGTGAGCGCCTCGCGGCGCAGCTCGCGGAGCTGCCGTTCGTCGTGTCCGTGCGCGGGCGGGGGCTCCTACTCGGGGTGCAGCTCGTCGATGGAGTCGACGCGAACGAGCTCGTGCTGCGCGCGCTGCGCGAGCAGCATCTCGTGATCAACGCGCCGAAGCCTTCGGTCCTGCGGCTCGAGCCGCCGTTGATCGTGAGTGCGGAGGAGGTCGATGATGCGGTTGCGAGGCTGGCCCGGCTGGGGTAAACACAGAGGCCATGGGAACCCTCGTGAGATGACGCCCGCGGCAACAAATGGCGGCGGCGAGCCACCGGCGCCGCCGGTGGCGGCGGAGCTTGCTGCCGAGTCCGGTCCGCCGGTCGAGTTCGTCGCGACCGGCACGGGGGCGCCGCTGGCGGCGGTCCGGAGTGTCGTTGCCGGTAGCTTCACGGTCGCCTCGGGCGACGTCCGAGAGGTGCGGCGCACCTACCTCGACACCTTCGACGCACGCCTGCGCGCCGCCGGGCTGACGCTGTACGCGCAGGACGAACGGCTCTGGCTGGCGCGTCGCGACGGCACCGGCGAAGTGCTCTCCGAGGAACAGGCACAGGACGCCTCGGAGCCGCTCTACGCGAGTGCGCTCGGCGGCGGTCGCCTGAGCGCGGCGCTGGCGCCGATCGTCGCGCGTCGGGCCGTGCTGCAAGTCGCCGGCGTGGCGCTGGCGGCGCAGTCGCTGCGCTTGCTCGATGGGCTCGCGAAGACCGTCGTGCGGCTCGAGCTGGAGTCGCCCGAGGGTCTACCAGCGCGGCTGCGCCTGCGGCCGCTGCGCGGCTACGAGCGCGAGCAGCGGCAGTTCGCTGCGCTGCTGCTGCGGAGCTCCCAGTTCGCGGCCGGCAGTGAGCCGCTGGTCGACGCGGCGGTGCGGGCGGCCGGCGGCGAGGTAGCCGGCATCACCCCGGCGGTGAACGTCCCGATGTCGCCGGACGAGCCGGCGCAGCTCGCGCTCGCCCGTGTCCTGACCGCGCTGACGGCGGTCTGCGACGCGAACCTGCCCGGTACCAGGGCCGCGCTCGACAACGAGTTCCTGCACGACTTCCGCGTTTCCCTGCGCCGGACCCGCGCCGTGGTCCGCGAGCTGCACGGCGTGCTGCCCGCTGCGGCGGTGCCGGAGCTGCGCGCCGAGCTGCGCTGGCTGCAGGTCCAGACCGGTCCTGTCCGCGACCTCGACGTCTACGTCGAGACGTTCGACGATCTGCCGGCGCTGCTGCCGGCGGAGCTGCGCGGCGAGCTTGGCCCGCTCGGCGACCTGCTCGCCGAGCGCCGCCGCGACGCCCGCGAGCAGATGCTGACGGCGCTCGACTCGGAACGGACGCGGCAGCTCTGGCAGCGGTGGCGAGAGCTGCTGTCCGGTCTCGCCGAGCTGCCGCTGGACGATCGTCCCGATGCCCTGACCCCAGCCGGCATCCTCTGCGGCCGCCGGATCCGTAAGCTGCACCGCCGAATGGTGACGATGGGCAAGGCGATCGAGCCGGGCAGCGAGCCGGCCGCTTACCACGAGCTGCGCAAGCAGGGTAAGGAGCTCCGCTACCTGCTCGAGCTGTTCGGGCGGTCACTGTTCGGCGAGGAGCTGGTCGGTCCGCTGGTGAGCGCGTTGAAGGGGTTGCAGAACGTGCTCGGCCTGCATCAGGACCGCGTCGTCCAGAGCGAGATGCTGTTTGAGGCGGCGCCGGCGGTGGCGGCGCGGGCCCCGGGCATCGGCTCGCAGCTCGCAATGGGGGCGCTGATGGGGCGTTTCGAGACCGAGGCGGCCGAGGCCCGCGGGCAGTTCCGCGAGCGCTTCGCAGAGTTCGCCTCACCCAGCCAACGACGGATCGTAAGGGAGGCGTTTCCCAAGTGAGCGGCGGACCGCGAGCGAAGGTGCTCGCGACCTACAACATCAAGGGCGGCGTCGGCAAGACGTCGACCGCGGTGAACCTGGCCTACGTGGCGGCCGAACAGGGGGCATCGGTGCTGCTCTGCGACCTCGACCCGCAGGCGGCGAGCACCTACCTGTTCCGGGTCCGGCCGAACGTGAAGGGCGGCGGCCGCGGGCTATTGCGGCTGCGCCGCGCCGCCGGCGAGGCGATCAAGGCGACCGATTACGAGCGCCTCGACCTGCTGCCGGCCGACTTCTCCTACCGCCACCTCGATCTGGCGCTGGGCGACTTCAAGAAGCCGGCCGCGCGGCTGAAGAAGGTGCTCGCGCCGCTCCGGCACGAGTACGACTACATCATCCTGGACTGCGCGCCGTCGATCTCGCTGGTCTCCGAGAGCGTCTTCGCGGCCGCCAACGCGCTGCTCGTGCCGGTCGTCCCGGCGCGGCTGTCGGCGCGCGTCTACGATCAGCTCTCCGAGCTGGCGCAGCACGGTCGGGTCGGCGACCGGAAAATTCAGATCTTCGCCTTCTTCTCGATGGTGTCGACGGCGAAGCCGCTGCACCTCGACACGATGGCGCGCATCCGCGAGCACGCCGGGATCGAGATCCTCGGGGTGGGAATCCCGGAGGCGGACGAGATCGAGCTGATGGGCGAGCGCCGCAACCCGGTCGGGGTCTACGCGCCCGAGAGCCAGGCTGCCGTCTCCTACCGGGCGCTCTGGTCCGAAGTCCTGGGACGGCTCGATGGACACTCGGGACCGTCGCGATGACGGAAAGTAACGTCTGACCCAGGATCGGCCGCCTCACTCGTCGTTCTTCCCGGGCAAAAGTAACTATTTGATACTTGCCGCCGGAGAGAAAGATCTGGTGCTTGCGAGCACACCGATAAGTCCCTCAACAGATAGGTCCAACAGACAGGCTGGAAAACGATGCCGAACGAATCCTCCGAAGTCCTCACTGCCTCATATCAAGCCGCGTCGGCGGACGTCCATCGAGTCCTGCTGCTCTACAGTGGCGGCCTCGACACGAGCGTGATGCTGAAGTGGATCCAGGAGCAGTACGACGCCGAGGTCGTGGCGCTGACCGTGAATCTCGGCCAGCCCGGTGAGGACTATGACGTCGTCCGCGGCAAGGCGCTGCAGCTCGGGGCGGTCGACGCCTACGTCGTCGACGCGCGCGAGGAGTTCGCCCATGACTATCTCGTGCCGGCGATCAAGGCCAACGCGATCTACGGCGCCGGCTACCCGCTGTTCACCTCGCTCGGCCGTCCGCTGATCGCCAAGCTCGCGGTCGACTACGCGCGCCGCTCCGGCTGCGACACGATCGCCCACGGCTGCACCGGGAAGGGCAACGACCAGGTCCGGATCGAGGCCACGGTGGCGACGCTGGCGCCGGAGCTGAAGGTGATTGCTCCGGTCCGCGGCTGGCAGATGGGGCGTGAGGATGAGGTCAAGTACGCCCGTGAGCATGGCATCCCATTTAAATCCCAGCCCGCCCAGGGGACCGACCAGGCGCCGTACTCGATCGACGACAACATCTGGGGCCGCTCGAGCGAGGGCCGCTGGATCGAGAACCTGAACATGGCACCGCAGGACGACGTATTCCAGCTCGTGACCCGCCCGCAGGAGGCGCCCGACGAGCCCGAGACCGTCGAGATCGAGTTCGAGCACGGCGTGCCGGTGGCGTGGAACGGCGAGCGGCTGGAGCTGCTGGAGCTGCTGGAGCGCGCGGCGGCGCTCGGCGCCAAGCACGGCGTTGGGATCGTCGACCACATCGAGGACCGGATCGTCGGCCTGAAGGTCCGCGACATCTACGAGGTGCCGGCCGCGACGATCATCCTCGCGGCGCACGCCGAGCTCGAGCGCCTGGTCGGGACGATCCACCAGAACCAGTTCAAGACACAGCTCGACCAGAAGTGGGCGTATCTCGTCTACGCCGGCCTCTGGTGGGAGCCGCTGCGGGTCAACCTCGACGCCTACATGGACTCGGTCAGCGAGTTCGTGACCGGGACGATCGGTGTGCAGCTCTACAAGGGGTCGGCACGCGTCGTCACGCGCCAGTCGCCCTACGCGGTCTACGACGCCGAGATGGCGACCTTCTCCACCTCCGGCGGCATCTTCCACCAGGGCGCCGCGCCGGGGTTCATCGAGCTCTGGACGCTGCAGTCACGGCTGGCCTGGCGCGCGCACCAGCCGGATCCCGAGGCGCTCTCCTAGGCGACGCGGTCGTTGCGGCTTCGGCTTCTGCCGGAGCCGCCGTCCTGCTGCAGGAGACGCTCGAGGCCGGGCAGCCGTCCCGCGAGGAGCAGTGCGTCGAGCGCGATCCGCGCGCACTGTGCGGGCGTGCGCGCCGCCGTTGCGAGCGTGATCTCCGGTGCGAGCGGCGGCTCGTAAGGAGAGTCGATCCCGGTGAACTGCGCGATCTCGCCGTCGCGGGCGCGGCGGTAGAGGCCCTTCGGGTCGCGCTGCTCGGCCAGCGCCAGCGAGGTGTCGACGTATGCCTCGAAGAACTCGCCGGGGGCGAAGCGGGCGCGCGCCCGCGCGCGACTCGCTCGCAGCGGCGAGATCAGCGAGACGATCACGATCAGGCCGGCGTGCGCCATCAGCTCTGCGACCGCGGCGGCTCGGCGCACATTCTCGTCGCGATCGGCGTTGGAGAAGCCGAGGTCTTGGCAGAGGCCGGCGCGCAGATCGTCGCCGTCGACCATCGCGACTGCGCAGCCATAGCCGCGCAGCTCGCCGGCGAGGACGCCGGCGATCGTCGATTTGCCGGCGCCGGAAGGCCCGGTCAGCCACAGGACCGTCGGCTCCTGACCGGGGATGCAGGCCGTTGCCGGCTGATGGTCGGCACAGCCCGGCACGTACTTCAGCTCCGCGGCAGTACGCGGCTCAGCCGTGTCAGCGCTCATCTCGCACCTCGTCGCTCGGACCGAGGACCTTGTCGCGCAGGACCGCGACCGAGAAGCCGGTGATCTGGTCGACGAACGCCTCGGTGTCGTTGACGAACGGCAGCGGCACGTCGGGCACGGGCACCTCGAGGAACCGGCAGAGCGGCTCCCAGCCGTCCTTCGGCGACCACTCCAGCAGGCGCCCGGCCGGGATCGCCCTTCTGACCTCAGCGTTGAAGCGTTCCATCGCGGCGGCCATGAACTCGGGGCTCGTGCCTTCCTCCTCGAGCAACCGCGTGCGGTGCCACATCTCCTTCATCATCTCGACGTACATCGCCCAGACCGGGTCGACCTTCGTCCGCGCGTCCGAGACATGGCGGATCAGGGTGTCGTCGTAGAACATGCCCCAGATCGTCCGCCGCATGCTCTCGGCCCAGGCGGCGCCGTCGCGCACGCTGAGCAGGACCTTCGCGTCGGGATAAGTCTCAGCCAGCTCGCGGTAGAAGTAGGAGCCCGGCCAGTCGACCATCGCGGGAAAGCCGTCGAGGATCTCGGCCGGATCGAGCTTACCGTCGAGGGCGGCGCGCCAGCGCGGCACCTCCGACAGGTCCACGAACACGTTCTGCATGTGGTAGCAGGGGGAGAGGCCGAGGATCTCCAGGGCCGCGCGCTGCGTCAAGGTCGCAGTGCGGGGCAGTCCAGCGCCGATCAGCTTCACGTTGCGCTCCTCCTTCGTGGGAGTGTTGGTGGGATGTCTCATCGCTGCGCTCACACGACCTCCGAGCGCCCCAGCTCGTTGCCGTCGCGGTCGATCGCGGCGACCGCGAACTGCGGCCCCTGGCTGCCCACCACGATCACCGTCTCGAAGCCGCTCCACGGCTGCGAGCCGACCGGCTGGAGGCTCGAAGCGCTCTTCCCGGCCAGCACGGTCCAGTGGTCGATCTCGGTGGCGCCGTTCCAGCTCGCGTAGATCACGAAGCCGCTGCCGGGGGCGGAGCGGGCGACCATCGCCGGCTTGTTCGCGGGCCGCCCGGTCCACTCGGCGAGAAACGTCCGGTAGGAACGGGCCATGCCTTCGAGCTGGCCGTCGAGCAGCAGCTTGCCGTCGGCCGAGAACTCGGAGAAGTACGGCTGTGAACCCCAGCCGACGAGGACGTTGCCGTCGGGCCTGAGCTGAACGCTGCCGAGTGACCAGGAGAGGAACTTCGCGGGGTGCTGGTACGCCTGCGTAAGCGTGACGCGCCTGGCGGCCTCGTCGACGTGCAGCAGCAGCCCCAGTGAACCGTGGCCGCTGATGTCGGCATTGTCGAACACGGTGATCGCCGAGCCTCCGTGCGCGCGCACGTGGTGCTGCCAGGAGAAGCCGGCGTCGTGATCGACCTGGAAGTCCGAGCGCTTGCCGCCGAGCCGCCAGATGACCTTGCCGCTGGTGCGGCCGACCTTGTATACGGCCCAGGTGTTGCGGCCCGAGATCAGCAGGTTGCCGTCGGCCGCCTCCGCAACCGAGTTGATGTGGAAGTAGTCGAACGCGACGTTGGTCTCGCCGGGGTGTGGCTGGTAGCTCTCACTGAGGCCGACGTGGTCGAGCGAGACCCAGTCGAGTAACGTCCTGCCGCTGGCGACGTCGATCTCGAGCGCATGGCCGACGAGCAGATAGCCGTTCTGCGCGCCCCCGATCGCGGAGAGGTCGAAGCTGCGCCGCTCGTAGTAGGTGGCGAGCGCGGTGCCGCGCGAGGTCAGCGTGAACTCGTGCAGGTCGAGCGGCCGCTTCTGCTCGTCGCCGACGACCGCGATCGTCGTGTAGGTCTCGTCGACGATCTCGCCGACGCCGAGGCCGAAGCCGCCGTCGAGGCGGCCATGCCAGCGGGTGATCACCGGCTTGCCCCGGTAGCTCTGGACCTGCACGTCGAAGGTCGAGTCCGAGCCGGGCTGGTACCAGATCAGCCGGCCTTCGCGATCGACCAGCATCGGGCCGTGCTGGGCGGTCTTGTAAGGGACGTCCGCCATCGGCGCCAGCACGACGAAGCGCGGCGACTGGCCGATCAGCGACTGGCCGGTGCGATTGGTCACCCGCACAAGCGCCGGGTGCAGGTCGGGACGGCTGACGAAGCTGCCGACGCCGCTGCCGGGGTTGCCGGCCGTCGGGATCTCCGTGGCGGTCGGCCCGGTCGGCTCGGTGGCCGCGGTGGCGGCGGCCGGGTGGTGGAGCTTGTAGCCGGAGACGCCCCCGACCCCGAGGGCTGCGGCGAGGCTCCCGATGGCGCCGGGGATGAACTCGCGCCGGCTCAGGCGCCGGGGCTCGGACGGTGCCGGCTCGCGCGGCGCGTCATGGTCGCCTGTCTCGGGTAGCTTCGGGGTCTCGATCTCAGTCATCTGTCGTTAGTCGGTTGCGGTGAAGGCCTTCGAGGTGCCGATTACTTGGCCGGCGGCGTCAAGCGCTTCGATTTCGAAGCGGCCGACACTCGTCGTTACCGGGATCGCCGTCTCGAAGCCGGCTTTCTTCGTGCTGGCGAGCACCCGCTTGGTGCTCGCCGCGGTGGCCCCGACCGCCAGCACCTTCCAGGCGCTGACCCGCGTCGCGCCGTTCCAGCTCGCATAGACCGTGGTCTTGCCGTGCTGCGTCCGTGCGGCACCGGCGGGCGGGTAGAGCGGCAGGCCGACCCAACGCTGGACGTAGGTTCGGTAAGTGATGTCAGGGGTCGGCAGCTCGGCGTCGAAGATCAGCTGGCCGGACTTGCTGTACTCGGAGAAGAAGGGCACGTCGCCCCAGCCGACGATCGCATTGCCGTTAGGCAGCGTCTGGACGTTGCCCATGTAGCGCGACTCGACGGCGACGCCGTGGGAGTACTGCCGTTCGAGGCTGACGGTGCGGTCCGCGGCGTCGAGCTTCAGCACCTCGCCGCGCGAGGGACCGGTGGCGTCCAGGTAGACGCCGGCGCCGGTGATGTCGCAGCAGTGGTCGTCGAACACCGTCAGCGTCGTCGGGCTCGTCAGCTCCGCATCGTGCTGCCACTCGAAGTGGTCAGCCTCGGGCACCTTGAAGCTGGAGTGCTTGCCGCCGAGCGTCCACTCGATCTTCCCGGTGCGAATGTTCACCAGGTAGACGCCCCAGGTGTTGCGCATCGACACCAGGAAGGTGCCGTTGCCGGTCAGGTCGACCGAGTTCACGTGATAGGCGTCCCACGGGAAGCCGTTCTCCGGTGGGACGGCGTAGGAGTCGCTGGCGGCGATGTGCCGCGATGCGTCCCAGCTGTAGACGAGCTTGCCGGTGCGGAGGTCATACTCCTGGACCGCCGAGTCGATCATCGCGCCGCCGTTGACGCCGCCGTACTGCGCCAGCTGCGCCGGCACGTTCTTATTCGCGGTGACCCAGGCGTAGTGACCGCGGACGACCATCTCGTGCAGGGTCGGGATCCAGCCGTCCGCGCCCTTCAGCGTCGCGATCCGCTGGTAGTGCTGGTCCACGACGATGTCCTCGCCGCTGTTGATCTGGCCGGTCGCGGTGACGTCGCCCTGCCACCAGGTGAGCACGGGCTTGCCGTCGTAGGTCTGGGCCTCGAGGTTCGAGGCCACGACGTCGGTCGGCACCGGCTGAAACCAGATCGGCTGCAGGTTCCCGCCGAGGATCTCCGGCCCGCTCTGCCCGACCATCGGCTGCTGGGTGAGGTCGTAGAAGTTCGCGATCATGACGTCGCCGGGCAGCTTCGCGCCGGCGCTTGCCGGGCCACCGGTGATCTTCGGTGGATGCAGTCGCGGCGCGCTCACGTACGAGTAGGCGCCTGCGGTCGTGTACTCACCGAGTGGCGCGGCGTGGCTGCGCGGCAGGCCGAAGCCGAGCGCCGCGAACACGGCCAGCACGACCGCGGCTCCCAGCGCGACCACCTGCGGCCGCCGACCGAGCCCACTGCGGGGGCGCCGAGTCGTGGCGCCGGTGGCGGCGTCGAGCTTCGCTACGCCCGCCCCAGCGGGGGCGGGCGGAAGGGCGATTACCAGTAGGGCGGCGACGGCGCAACAGGCCGCGCCGACGAGGAAGCCGAGCCGGAAACCGCCGGTGAGCGCCGCCTGCGCGGGGACGTTGCGGCCGATCAGGTGGCTGCTGTGCAGCGTCGCGATCGAGATCAGCACCGCAAGTCCGAGGCTGCCGCCGATCTGGCGCGAGGTGTTGACGAGGCCGGACGCGAAGCCCGAGCGTTCGGGACTCGCCCCCTGAGTTGCGGCGATCGTCGAGGGCACGATCGAGAAGCCGATGCCCATCGTCATCAAGAGGCCCGGCAGGATGATGTACTGGATCGCGCTGCCGCTCGGCTGGATCATCGCAAACAGCGCCATGCCAGCGGTCATGAACGTGAGGCCCGCCCCGAGGATCGCCTTGACGCCGAAGCGGCCGACGAGCTTACCCGCCTGCGAGGCGCAGAGCATGATCGTCAGCGCCATCGGCAAAAAGGCAATGCCGGTCGTGATCGGCTGAAGCGACAGCACCTGCTGCAGGTAGAGCGAGCCCATGTACCACATCGGGAACAGGGCGGCGCTGAACAGCACCACGATCACGTTGACCACCTTCAGCTGGCGGTCGAGCGCCCGCGGCGGCACCAGCGGTGAGGCCGCGCGGGCCTCGACAAGCGGGAAGAGAATCAGCAGCAGGACGCCGACGATGATCGGCACCCAAGCCGCGGCCGTGCCCCAGCCGTCGGTGCCCGCGTTCACGCAGCCGTAGGCGATCAGCACCTGGCCCAGCGTCAGCACGATCGCGCCGAGCACGTCGAACGACTCGCGCCTAGCGGAGCGGTGCTCGGCGACGATTCGGATCGCGGCGAGGGCCGTGAGGATTCCGATCGGGACGTTGATCAAGAGGATCCAGCGCCACGAGGTCCACTGCGTGATCATGCCGCTCAGCAGCACGCCGATTGCGCCGCCGGCACCGTTCATCGAGCTCCAGAGCGCGATCGCGCGATGGCGCTCAGGCCCGGTGGCGAACGTCGAAGTCACGATCGCGAGTGAGCAGGCCGCCATCAGCGCGCCGCCGAGTCCCTGGATCGCGCGGGCGACGATCAGCACCGTGCTGTTCGGGGCGAGCCCGCCGAGCAGGGAGGCGCCGGAGAACACGACCAGCGCTACCAGGAAGGTGCGTCGCTGCCCGGCGACGTCGGCGGCGCGACCGCACAGCATCAGGAAGCCCGCGAAGACGATCGCGTAGGCGTCGATCACCCACTGCAGGCCGGCGGGGGAGAAGTGCAGCCCGACCTGGATCGACGGCAACGCGACGTTGACGATCGACAGGTCGAGGATGACCATGAACTGCGCGACGCAGCAGAGGATGAGAATCGCCTGCTTGCGCCTGCGGGCCGCGCTGGCGGCCCGGTCCGGCTCGGCGACCACGCCGCCGTTGGTGACGATGGCTGTCTCAGTCTCGGCCACCTGGTCAGTACCCGTTGCCGTTGGTCTTGGTGATCGCCTTGCCGGTCGTCGCGACCAGGTACCAGATCCCACCGCCGGAGGCGGTGCCCGCGACCGATGCGGCCGCCATCCCGGGGTGCGTGTAGAGCGCATGGCCGTCGTAGGTGACCTGCTGACTGCCGTCGTCGCGCTTGACGGTGGACAGGAGCGACGCCTCCACGCCGCTACCGGCGGTTGGTGCGCCGGTCACCGTCAGCGGCGTCCACTGCTGCGCGCAGCTGCCGGTACACGCCGCCTTGCCGGTGAAGAGGAACAGCGCTGCACCCTTAGCGTCCGCCAGGGCCTCGCCGTAGCCGGCGACCTTGGCCGTGGTCACGGTGGCGTTCGCGGCTGCGGCCGACTGCCCGGAGCCGGATGACTGCGTCGTCGCCGATCCGATCGAGGACGACCCCGAGGACGAAGCGCCCGACGACGCCGAGCCGCAGGCGACGAGCAACGGGGTGATCAAGGCGAGCACGAGCGCAGCGCGCAGGCGGTGGCTCGTGGGGTGGCGCTGCAGGCGACCCGAAAGCTGCGGTGACATCGACCTTCCTTTGCTGTGGATATCCGTTGGTCCAGGGTCGATCGCAGCCGGGTTGCAAACGCGGCGCAGCCCAGATTGATCTGGGCTTTAGAAACCCTTCGTATGCCCGGAAGTCGCGGCGTATCTCAGGCTGGAGCTAAGAATTCTGTTGCCGCCTTACGGTGTACTGACAAGGCTATTTACGTTAACTTGACACAGCCGTGGTGCTCGCAGAGTGGTAGCGTGCACGCGCCCGCCGTCTCCGGTCTCGGCTGCGCAACTCTCGCAGTCCCGCTGTGTCTACCGCAGTGCCAGTGCCGTACACAGCGAGCAGGGGGATGCATGGGATCGCAGCAGGTGCCGCAGGAGCCCGAGATCGACAGGGAGGCGCCCGCGCTCGCGACGAAGACGACGCGGCGCGGGGTGCTGAAGTGGCTCGGCGCCGGAGTGGCGGTCGTGCTGGCCGGCGGCGAGGGGGGCAGGCGTCTGCTCGGCTCGCCGGCGAGCCCGAACGCCTCGCGGGCGGCGTCCGGCCCAAGGCAGACCCTGGCGGCCGACACGACCCCGCTGCTCGGCGCGCGTGACGGCGCGACGATCTCTGGCGGCGTCCAGCGGTTCCGCTCATGCCCTGACGTGCTGGCGCCGGAGGTCGTGATCGATCACCGCAGCCGCGGCCCGCTGGGCGGTCTCGTGATCACCGACGTCCACGGCGGTCCTTCGCAGTCCGGGCCACTGATCGTCGATCAGACCGGGCGCATCATCTGGTTTCAGCCACTCTCCGCGGCGCCGTCGGCCGCCCACCGTGCGTTCAACGTCCAGGTCCAGCACTACCGCGGTCGGCCGGTGCTGACCTGGTGGCAGGGCGCCGTGGTCGCCGGCCACGGGCAGGGCTCCTACGTGCTGATGGACACCAGCTACCGGTTCCTTGCCGAGGTCCGTGCCGCTCGCGGCCGGCAGGGCGATCTGCACGAGTTCGTCGTGACCTCGGCGGGAACCGCGCTGTTCACCTGCTACGGACTTGCCGAGGGGTATGTGCGCGAGCACGGGGTGCGGCGCAAGGTCAAGTATTGGGTCGGGTATGTGCAGGAAGTGGACATAGAAAGTGGGAAATTACTGTTCGAGTGGCGCAGCGACCGGCACATCGCGCTCTCGGAGTCCTACGTGCCGAGCTCGGCGCTGCTCGGCGGTGCTTGGGACTACATGCACGTTAATGCGATCTCGGTCGACCCCAGCGACCACAACCTAATCATCTCGGGTCGTAACACGTGTGCGGTCTACAAGGTGAGCCGGAAGACGGGGCGCGTGATCTGGCGGCTCGGCGGCCGGCGCAGCGACTTCCGGATCGGCAGCGGCACGCACTTCGCCTTCCAGCACGACGTGAAGCTCCATCCCGGCGGCCGGCTCACCCTGTTCGACAACGAGGGCGGCCCGCCGCGCGAGCTGTCGCACTCGCGGGCGCTGGTCCTGGCGGTCGACATGCGCCACCGTCGTGTTCGCCGCGTCGAGAGCTTCAGCCATCACCCGCAGGTCTATTCGGACGCGCTAGGCAGCGTGCAGCCGCTGGCGCACGACCGCTACTTCGTGGGCTGGGGCAGAGCCACCTACTTCACCGAGTACGGCAGCTCGGGCGCGGTCCGCTTCGAGGGTCACCTGACGCCGGGAGCGAGCTCGTACCGCGATTACCGCCAGAGCTGGAGCGCGCTGCCGCAGGGCGCGCCGCTGCTGGCGGTCGTCCGAAGCGGCAGCACGGCGAAGCTCTACGCGTCGTTCAACGGTGCCACCGCGCTTGCGGGCTGGGAGGTGCTCGGGGGAACGGAGGCCGGCAGCCTCGGTGTGATCGGCACGGCGTCGGTCGCGGGCTTCGAGACCGAGATCACCGTCCCGAACGCGCCGGCGTGGCTGGCCGTGGCGGCGCGCGACGACTCCGGGCGGGTGCTCGGTCGCTCGCAGGCGACCACCGGCTAGAGGGCCGATGTGAATTTGGCTGCCCGGGTTGGTTGTCGGCCGGCCCGGCGGGCCTGGCAGTCGGGTGGTGGTTGGCTGGTGGTCGGGTCGGCTGGAC